>Ga0247611_10000341_pt1 | contig 96594 bp, 95 predicted proteins | sample 177DNAGHGhighgp2_FD_192422 | JGI IMG/M metagenome (GOLD analysis project Ga0247611, IMG submission 192422) | Sheep rumen microbial communities from Palmerston North, Manawatu-Wanganui, New Zealand - 1770 DNA GHGhigh gp2 | ecosystem: Host-associated > Mammals > Digestive system > Stomach > Rumen...
GTTTACATTTACTGTTACACTATAACTTTCTGTACTTCCATCACTTGGCATTTCATAATTTTCACTTAACCACAAAAACAATTGATAATTATCTGTTGCAGTATAATTTGATCCTGATTGGGCTAAAGTAAATTGATCTTTTATTAGTATTTTTGATCCATTTCTTATACTTGATGACCTTAAACTACTTACTGGTATACCATATGGATATGGATATACTATTGTTTCATTTTTCTTTAATCCTATCATTACATAATTTGGATCTATTGTACTACCTGATTTCTCTGTTAATGATATTTCATAAGCTATTGTTAATGCTGCTTTTGCACTTCCTGATACTGAAAAATCAAAATGTGTTGTACTATTATATCCATTTGATGTTGGCATAGCATTTGTTATTACTACATTATTAGATGGTTCTTGAAAACTCATTGTTATTGTTCCTGATGAGATACTATTATTACCACTACTTGATGTCTTACTAAATCCTGCATATGTTATTCCAATTACTAATACAGTTAGTATAACAACTCCTAATATAGCTATTAATACTTGATTTCTTTTTACTTTATCTAACATAAATATCATCCTTCTCTAGAATAATAATAACATAAAAAAAGAGTTTTATAAACTCTTTTTTATATTATAAAGTATCTTTACGTGAGAAGTTAAGTCTTCCTTTTTTATCAGTTCCAATAGCTTTAACAACTATTTCATCACCAACATGAACAACATCTTCTACTTTTTCTACTCTTTCTTTTGCAAGATTAGATATATGTACTAAACCTTCACATCCAGGCCATACTTGAACAAAACATCCAAATGACTCTATTTGTACTACTTTAGCATTGTAGATTTTACCTTCTTCTACTTCTTTTACTATATCTTCAATCATTGCTCTAGTTTTTTCAATTACATCTTTATCAGTATGATAAATGATTACTCTTCCATCATCTTCTAAATCAACTTTAACTGAGTTAACATCATTAACTGAAGTTGTTCCTGAAGCTTCAAGAATAATTTTTGTAATCATCTCTCCACCCTTACCAATTACATCTTTAATCTTTTCAGGTTTAATATTAAATGTAACAACTTTAGGAGCATATTTAGATACTTCTTTTCTTGGTTCAGGTATAGTTGAAGTTATAACATCAAGTATTTGCATTCTTGCTTCTTTAGCTTGATATAAAGCTTGTTTTAATATTTCTTTTGTAACACCTTTAATCTTAATATCCATTTGTAAAGCACAAATACCATCTTTAGTACCTGCTACTTTAAAGTCCATATCACCTAAGTGATCTTCCATACCTTGAATATCTGTTAAAATTGTGTAATCATCACCATCTGTAATTAGTCCCATAGCAATACCTGCAACTGGTGCTTTAATAGGTACACCTGCTGCCATTAAACTCATACAACCTGCACAAATTGATGCTTGGCTTGATGAACCATTACTTTCTAAGATTTCAGATACAACTCTAATGGTATATGGGAACTCTTCTTCACTAGGAATAACTTGGGCTAGTGCTCTTTCTCCTAAAGCTCCATGACCAATTTCTCTTCTTCCTGGTGCACCATATCTTCCTGTTTCTCCAACTGAGAATTGTGGGAAGTTATAATGTAACATAAATCTCTTTTCGTCTTCTAATGATAATCCATCTAATATTTGATGCTCACCTAAAGCTCCAAGAGTTGTTATTGATAAACTTTGAGTTTGTCCTCTTGTAAATAAAGCTGATCCATGTGTTCTAGGAAGTAAATCAATTGCTGTTGATAATGGTCTAATTTCATTCATTGCTCTACCATCTGCTCTTGTATGTTCTTTAACAACTATCTTTCTAAATAGTTCATATTCTATTTCTCCTAAAACAAGTTGAACTTTAGTTAATAACTCTTGTAATTCTTTATCTTTTAATCCTTCGTTTTCAGTTTCATACTTTTTAACAATATCTTCTTTAATTTTATCAATTGCTGCGTATTTTTCTAACTTATCTTTGATACGTAATGCTTGATCTAAATCAGTTGTTGCTAAAGCTCTAATCTCTTCTTTTAAATCATCTGTAATATCAAGATGTTCATATTCCATTTTTTCTTCTTGTAATTCATTAATTATTTCTTCTTCGAAACCAATTAATTCTTTAATTGCCTCATGACCAAACATTAATGCTTCTAACATATCATCTTCGCTAACTTGTTTAGCCCCTGCTTCAACCATATTAATAGCATCTTTAGTACCTGCAACTGTTAAATCAATATCACTTTTTTCTGCTTCTTCAACAGTTGGATTAATTACAAATTTGCCATCTACTCTACCAACTTTAACTGCTGCTATTGGTCCATTAAATGGTATCTTAGAAATTGATACTGCTAAACTTGAACCAAGTAATGCTGTTAATTCTGGTAAGTTATCTTGTTCAACTGATAATACTGTATTAACAACTTGAACTTCATTTCTAAAATTCTCTGGGAATAATGGTCTCATTGGACGATCAATCATTCTTGCTGCTAAAGTTGCGGCATCTGTTGGGCGACCTTCTCTTTTAATAAATCCACCTGGTATTTTACCAACAGAATATAATTTTTCTTGATAAACAACTGTTAATGGAAAAAAGTCTGATAACAAGTTTGCTGTCTTAGAAACAACTGCAGTTGATAATACAACTGTATCTCCATATCTTACTAATACTGCACCATGAGCTTGTTTTGCTAATTCTCCATGTTCAACAACTATTTCTCTACCCCTGAAATTAAATTTGAATACTTTCTTTTCCATAGTTACCTCTTTTCTTGTAATAAAAAGAAAGACACTAAAAAATAGCGCCTACTTTCTTAATCCTAATTTTTCTATTAATGCTTTATATCTATCAACATCTTTAGCTTTTAGATAATTTAGCATATTTCTTCTTTGACCAACTTTTCTTAAAAGTCCACGTTTTGAATGATAATCGTGTTTATTATTCTTTAAGTGAAGTGTTAAGTTATTAATTTCTTCTGTTAAAATTGCAACTTGTACTTCTGCTGATCCTGTATCTTTATCATTAATTTTAAAATCTTTGATAATTTTACCTTTTTTCTCACTTGAAAGTGCCATAAAAAATCCTCCTTAATATAAATTTTCACCATAACTTAGGTAAGGTTGGAGATTCCTTTATCCAAGCAATGGAACGTATATAATATACTATATTTTATAAAATTATGCAAGAGATTATTTAATTATTATTTCTAATATCACCAATATAGACTAATTTCATAAATTATAGTAAAGGTGATAATATGTTTAATAATCGTCATGGTATGTTTTGTAATTGCTCTAGTTGTCGAAATAGAAGACGTGGTTCTTTATTTTATTTAATTTCTTTAATAGTTTGGTGGGTAGTAATAATATATCAAGCTATTTTAACTGTCTTTTTTACTGTTACTTTTAATGCCATCTTACTTTTATGTGAATTATTAGTGTTCTTCTTCCTTCTTTTTCGAATAATATGGTGATATTACTTTATCTGTAGTATATAGGTATTCTAATATATCATTAACTCTTTTAGTATTTAAATATTCATCATTTTCTTCTTCATACTTAGAAGGAATAGACATTAAAATAAATAATAATCTTCTTTCTTCTTCTAAAAGTGGATATTTTCTTTCATATAATGTTAATAATTCACTAAACTCTAAATTTTTATATTCATTTTTATAAAAATGATATAAATCATATATAGGACTATCAATAGTACTTTTATCCCAACTAATTAGATAATTTTCACTATTTTTAAGAAAATGATTTAGTGTTAAATTATTATGAATTGTAACTACTCTTTCTTTATCTTTATTTTTAACTTCTTTATACCAATTATCAAGTTCATAATTACAATAATTTAATGAAGCATATATTTTTGAAATATTTCTTACTAATAAGTAATGACTTGGTGACATATATATTTCATCATCTATTTTATCGTTTAAATTTTCATAATATATCCTTAATTTATCTATTTTTTCTTTTAAATCTTCATAAATCACTTTATAATCTTCTATATCTATTTTTCTATAAAATGTTGTTTTACTATGTAATAAAGCTATTAAAAGTACTATATCTTTTGCTTTTTCTTGATTAGGCATATTTATACTTTCAATATAATCAAATATTTCATATTTATCATCAAAATCATTATTATATAAATTAGGAAAATAATTAAACGATCTTGAATAAAGATAAGAAAAAAGATTACTCTTTTCTCCTTTTTTTTGTTTTATTATATATTTTTTATCCTTAGTTTCAACTAATAAAACATGACCTCTTTTTTCTAATTTTTTAATAACTAAGTCATATTTTTGTAACAAATCATGAATATCATTCATCTTTTCGACTTGGAATAATTATCTTTGAACCAGTTTGAATACTTTCTAAATCATTATATTCTTGTAATAATTCTTTATTTGTATGATATTTTTCCATTATTTCACTTAAAGTATCATTATCTCTAAAAATATAAATATTATAAGTTTCATACTTTTCATCATTATTACTATTGATATTAGTTAAAACATCCTCTACTTTAACAATATTTTCTTCTTTAGTAGTTTCATCTTCATTTCTTTCCCAATCATCTTCTAATTTTATCGCCACTTTTTCTTCTGTTGGTTCTTCTTTTTCAATAAGTCCATCAATATATACCTCAATATTTACTTTTAATTTTTCACTATCAATCACATTATAATAGAAATCTTCAATATCAAACTCCGTATCATTAATATCATATTTATCGTTAATACTAATTTCAAATGGTATTTTATAACTATACTCCTCTTCCTTTTCTTCTTTAGTTAAATATTTACCTCTAAGATAAAAATTCCCCATTAAAACTTGATTTTTTATAGATAAATCATGATCTAATGAAATACTTAATATTTCACTTATACCATCTTGAAATGGTATTTCTTTTGTAAATGGTATTATTTTTTTCATAAAAATCCCCTTTCGTTCAATAAAATATATGTTATTCTTTCCACAAAATGAAAAAAAGATGATTACTCATCTCTTTTTAGTTCTCTAGGAAAATTATCTATTGGTTGATAATCTGTCTCTATTTTATTTTTTGAAGAATTAAATAACATCCTCATTATTTTTGCTCTTTTCCTATCTTCAGAATCTAACACTAATTCTTTTCCATCAATATAAAACTGAGCATATGTTAAAGCATCAATCGCTATCATACTTTTAAAAATTTCTTCATCCATCATAACTTTAACACAATCAGGTAATGTTAAACGCCTTGTTAGCACTTCACTTAAAAGATAATCTTTAGTAGTATCTTTTTCATATTGCATATTATGATTATTTAGTTCTACTAATTCATTAAAATCATCATAGTAATCAAGTTTATTAAATCTATATTTATCTAAAAACATAAAAACTGTCTTATTAATAGAGTCTTTATATACTGAATGGGCAAAATCTTCTTCTATTAAAAAATCTTTAAGTGTTTGCATATTTTGTTCAAACCAATTATCATCATTTAATACTTTCTCTATTTCATCATAATTACGTTCAACAACCATTGATTTCATACATAGATATAAATACCTATATAGTTCAATATCACTAAGATTAGGATGAAGTTCTGTAAATATTAACATATATTTATATGTAATTTTATTAGGTTTATTTTCCATTATTATCACCAAATAAATCTTTATATATTTCAATATAATTATCAATTAGTACAAAATTTATTCCTTCCTTTATATAATCATCTATTTCATCTAAATCTTTTTTATTATCTTTTGGTAAATAAATTGTTTTAATATTACTTCTTTTAGCACCAATTATCTTTTCTTTTAAACCACCAATTGCTAGCACTTTACCATTTAAAGTAATCTCACCAGTCATAGAGATATCAGTTGGTATTTTTTTATTAGTTAAATTGCTAATTAAAGCTGTTGTAATTGCCACACCTGCTGATGGACCATCTTTTTTTACAGCGCCTTCTGGTACATGAATATGAATATCAATATCTTCTAACTTAGTAAAGTTAACTTTTAATAATTTGTAATTATTTTTAATATAACTTAAAGCTATTTCTATACTTTCTTTAAATACATCACCAAGTGATCCTGTTGTAATTATGTTATTTTTTCCTTTATATATAGCTGTTTCTATTTGTAATATATCCCCACCAAATGGTGTATAACTCATAGCATTAACAACTCCAACATACTCTTCTTTATTATCATTATAATCATACTTTATTTGTCCTAAATAAGAAGTAATGTTTTTCTCTTCAATAATATAATTTCTTTTTTCTCTTTTAGTTACAACAACTTCTTTTACTATCTTTCTAATAATAGTATCAATATTTCTTTTTAATTCACGAACTCCAGCTTCTTTAGTATAATGTCTAATAATATTTAAAATAGCATCATCGGTAAATACTACTTGATTCTCTTTAAAATCATGTTCTATAAGAGAATCTCTAATTAAATAATCTCTTGCTATATTTAGTTTTTCATATTCAGTATAACTACTTAATTCAATTATTTCTAAACGATCTAATAATTCCGTTGGTATTTGCTCAATATAGTTTGCTGTGCAAATAAACATAACACTTGATAAATCAAATTCTTCTTCTATATAGTGATCTGAAAAATATTTATTTTGTTCTTTATCTAAAACTTCTAATAACGCTGATGCAGGGTCTCCTTTAATGTCTTTAGTCATTTTATCTATTTCATCAATGATAAAGACAGGGTTTGTTGTTTTTGCTTTTTTCATACCTTGAATTATTTTACCAGGAGCTGCTCCAATATATGTTCTTCTATGTCCCATTATTTCAGCTTCATCATTTATTCCACCAACAGATATCTTAGTCCATTTTCTATTAGTAGCTTCCGCAATTGACTTGGCAAGTGTAGTTTTACCAACACCAGGAGGGCCTACAAAACAAATAATTGGACTATTAGCATTCTTAGTACGCTCTCTTAGTGCTAAGAATTCAATAATACGGTCTTTCACTCTATCTAATCCATAATGATTATTATCTAGTATTTCTTTTGCTTTCTTTAAATCAGTATTATCTTTAGAATAAACTTTCCAAGGTAAACAAAGTAACCAATCAATATAATTATGAATAGTACCTAATTCAGGTGAAGAAGAAGGCATTGTTTCATATCTTCTTAACTCTATATTTAATCTTTCTTTTATTTTACTAGGACATTTTAAATTATCAATTTTCTGTTTTAATAATTTAACTTCATCATCTTTACTATTTGTTTCTCCTAATTCTTCTTTAATTACTTTTAATTTTTCATTTAAAACAAATTCTTTTTGTGCCTGTTCAATATTCTTAGATACTTCTTGTTCTAGCTCCTTTTCAAGTTCAATAACTCTTAACTCTTTATTAATATCATCAAGAAGCATTTTAACTCTAACTGTAGGATTACATTCTTCTAATAATTCTAGTTTTCTTTCATATGATAAATTCAAATAAATAGAAACAATATCTGTTAATTGATCTATATCAGTAATATTAGATACTTGGGATAAAATACTATTACTCATATATGGGACATTTTCTACAAATATCTCTAGCTGTTTAACTAAACTTCTTACATAAGCCTGTTCTTCTAATGGTTCAAGCCTTTCTTCATTAATTTGTTCAATTGAAGATACTAAATTACCATCTTCTTTTGAGTATTCATCTATTTTTACACGTTTAATCCCTTTAATAACAACTCTAGTTCTTCCATTAGGTAGACTAAGTTTCATAATAATTAAACCAAGTACACCAACATTGGGAAGTTCTAGAACATCAGGAGTTTCCTCTAAAGGATCCATTTGATTAACAATTAATATATTTTTATCATAACAACTTTCTGCTAAAGAAAGTAATTCTTTATCGCTATCACTATCTATTTCTAATCTAATTTCGCTATTTGGAAAGAGAATTGCACCTTTTAAAATTAAGACTGGCAAAGTAGTTTTAATCATAAAATCTCTCCTTCCAAAATAATACTTTTTATTATAGCAGTTAAAAATAAAATAACAATAAAAAAGTCGCAAATTTTTGCAACTTTTTTTCTTGACTTTTTCAAAATTTTATTTATTATTTGGTGTTCTTCTTTTAACAGTGATTTCTACCTCTTCATCACCAAATAATGAAAACTGTACTCCTACTACTTCTTTAACTACTTTTGTTTTACTTGGAGTATTAGGATTAACCTTAACATTAGTTATATTAGTTTTTACATCACACTCAAATGGGTTTTCTTTCGCATACTTAGTATTATTAAATTTCCTCTTATATGATTCAACTAACATATTATGTACTTTTTCTTCATAAACTTTTCTTGATTCTCTTTCTTTTTCACTGCCATCTATTAAAACTAATAAATCTTTATATGGTGTTTTACCAGTTATAGATTCAAACATTTCTTTATAATGAGCTGCAGTATCTCTTGCAAATTCTAAAAAGTAACTAGAATTTGCTGTAACATGACCTCTTAAATCAGTCTTTTCATCTATTCTTTTTAATAATTCTGTAATAATTAAGATAGACATTTCCCAATGTAATCTATCAAAATATGGAGTTATCTGATCATTATCTAAAGTAATTGGTTTCTTTCTATTTTTTAATTCTTCAACTATTTTAGATTGCTTACGATCATATAATCCCCAAAACATATTACCTCTAGCGATATAAAACATCGGTTTTGTTCCATGATAAATATTTTTCTTCTTTAATTCTTCATATAATGAATTAAAAGTTAATCTTAAATCGTCAACATTCTTTCTCATATATTACACCCCCATTTGTATGTGCATATTATACCATAAAATTAAGATTTTTGCAAGTTTCACTTGGTTTCTTTAGCCTTTTTTATAAAATTATATGAGTCTTTACACATCTTCTCTAAATCATATTTTGCCACAAATCCTAGTTCTTTTTTTGCTTTTTCTACATCAGCATAGCAAGCATCTATATCACCAGGACGTCTATCTGTAATTTGGTAATTGACCTTAACACCATTAACTCGTTCAAAAGTATTAACTACTTCTAAAACACTACTACCTTTACCTGTTCCTAAATTATAGATAAATAAACCCGAATCTCTTTCAATCTTTTCTAATGCTTTAATATGACCAATACTTAAATCAACTACATGGATATAATCTCTTACTCCAGTACCATCAACAGTATCATAATCATTACCAAAAATATTTAGTATTGGTAACTCTCCAATTGCTACTTTCATAATGTATGGCATTAAGTTGTTTGGAATATCGTTAGGGTCTTCGCCAATTAATCCTGATTCATGAGCACCAATTGGGTTAAAATATCTTAATAAAACTACTCTCCAAGAATTATCAGAGTTATACAAATCTTTTAAAATATATTCAATCATTAACTTAGTATTTCCATAAGGACAATTAGTTTCTAATTTACTATCTTCTACAATTGGTAACTTTTCAGGCTTTCCATAAACAGTTGCACTTGATGAAAAAACTATTTTTTTACATCCAAAACTATTCATAACTTCAAGTAGATTAACAGTACCACCAATATTATTATCATAATATTTAAGAGGTAATTTAACTGATTCACCTACTGCTTTATACCCGGCAAAATGAATTACACACTCTATTTCATTTTCTTTAAATATTTTAGTTAAAAGATCTTTATCACGAATATCTCCTTTATAAAATTTAAAATCTTTGCCAGTTATTAATTTAATTCTATCAACTGTTTCAATCTTTGAATTAGATAAATCATCAATAACAACAACTTCATAGCCTTCATTAAGTAATTCAACTACTGTATGGCTTCCAATATAGCCAGTTCCACCTGTTACTAATATTTTCATATATCCTCCTCGTTATAATTTAATGATATCATAGATTTCACAAATTATAAATATATGTTGAACAAAATATCATAATAGTTTATAATATATAGCTCGGAGGGGAAAGAAATATGAAGTATTTAGATAATATAGTTAAAATAAAAATGTTAGAAACACACTGCCAAGAAAGTAAAAAATTTTCATATTCAACAAAATTTAAAGAACAAGTACTAAAAAGTGAAGGACTAGAAAATTGGCAAATTATGGACTTAACGCAATACCAAATTGATCATTTAAGTTTATTGTTAAATAGATTAAGTGAAGGAAGTCCAAAAGTAATATCCGATTTATTATTCGATGCTCAAAGACCATATAATCCAATTGAAGTTATAGAATTTTTCGAAAAAGGAAATGGAAAAGGATTATATGAAGATGCTCTAAATAGAAGGAAAAAATTAGAATTAGTTGATTCATGGTTAGATAGTGAATTTGAAGCTGGACATTTTAAATTTTTAAATGCTAAAATGGCACATTTAGATTATCAAAAAACTTATCTTGAATATTATGCAAGACAAAGAGAAAAAAATAAAAATCCATAAAATGGATTTTTTATTTTGTATTTTTCTTTTCTACTATAGTTGCTTCTCTTTTTAAAGTACGAGCAAACTGTCTACAATCACTATATGAAGTACCAGTTGTTTCTTCCAAAATATCTGCTTGTTTCTCTAGTTTATCTCCTTGTTCATACAAATATAATGCTCTTACTGAATTAAAACCTTTCATGTCTTTATTTTGTTTAATTGCATCTACCAAATATTCTTTTATATAACTTGGTCTTTCTACTAGTTCTATTTCATTATTACTAACATTAACTTCAGGAACATCAACATCTAAAAATAGTTCAAACCAAGCTGCAACTATATGCCTATGACAAAACTTCGTAATTGGTTCATAGCAAAGTAATATAGAATTATCAAGTTCTCTATAAACTTCTTCAGGATCTAACTTCGATAATACTTGTTTATAATACTCGTTAACATAATATCTATTATTTTCTTCTTCACTAATTTTGCCAATATTATCGTGCCATACTTTCCAAAACGATAACTTTGGTGCTAATTTAGGATAACATTCTCCATAATAATTAGCATCTTTACCACGATTACCAGATATAGCATAAGTTTTATATTTTGTTCTTATACACCTTCCATGACTACTTGTACAAATCATATTTGTTCACCTCGTTTTTCTCATATTTAGTTATCTATTGTAGCACAATTAAAACAAAAAGCAAAACACAAATGTTCTGCTTTTAATTACACTAATCTGTAATATAATGTTTTAATTCAAAATCTTTTTTACTTAATTGTTCTTTCAAGACAGCCGGTCTAAAATCATAGTTAGCAATATCATCAAGATCTATCCACTTAAAATGTAAAGATTTCTCCATACCATCATCTATTTCTACTATATCATAATCTTCAAAAGGTATTTTTAAGTCTCCCACTTGTTGTAAAACATAAGTTATTCCAACCTCATGAACTCTTACTTTATCTTTTCTTTCAAAAATACTTTCAATTATCGCTATTGGTGATTTTACTGTTACATCAGTCTTTACCTCTTCCTCAAATTCTCTTTCAACTGCATCATTAGAAAATTCACCTAATGCTACATGTCCACCTGGTAAACAATAAAAATCATTATTCATCATTCTTAATGCTAAAATCTTGTTATTAACTATTAGTGCACCAGAAACACGATATTTAAATATCCCTTTTTCTGTATTTAGTTTTACATCACACTTCATATTGTTCTCCATACACATAACTTAACATCATTATTTTAGTTATCTATAATAAAAAACTAACTTTCGTTAGTTTTAGCTATCAATTGGTGCAAGAGATGGGAATCGAACCCACACGACTTTCGTCAAAGGTGTTTGAGACCTTCGCGTCTACCTGTTCCGCCACTCTTGCGTCTAGAGAAGATTATAACACAAAAATTATAATTCTTCTATACTTTCTTCAACATATTTTGAATCATATAGATCAACATCATCTTCATTATCCATAATTATCTCTTCAAATTTTGGTAATTCATTAACTGAAGATAATCCAAAATAATCTAAGAATTCATTAGTTATACCATACAATATTGGCCTTCCTGGATTTTCTGATCTACCTAATTCTTTTACAAATTCTTTCGCTACAAGTTTTCGTATTATTTGACTAGATGATACTCCTCTTAAAGCATCTATTTCACTTCTTGTAATTGGTTCATTATAGGCAATTATCGCAAGTGTTTCTAAAGCTGACTGTGAAAGTGTTTTAGACTCGCCAAATTCAAGTAGTTTTTGATAATAATTTTTATGTTCACTCTTAGTAGTTAGTTTATAAGTATTACCAAGATAAGCCAGTTTTATCCCTCTTTCACTACTATCATACTCATTTTGTAATTCTAGTATTAACTTATTTGCTTCATCATCACTAATATCCATAATTTTTTTTATCTGTTCGATTGTTAAACCCTCATCACCAACAACAAATAATAATCCTTCTAATGCTGCTTTCATTATGACACCTCACAATATATTTTATCAAAATTATTCTCTTGAACTAATTTTAATTCATGAAATTTGGCCATTTCTAAGACTGCTAAAAATGTGGCAATAACATATGACTTACTAAGTTCTTCAAATAACTCTGTAAACTCTACTCTTTTTCTTTCTTTTAATAAGCTTCTAATACTAACTATTCTTTCATCAACTGAAATTTCTTTTCTAGTTATTTTTGTATTTATAGGTTCCAATGCTTTCTTTCTATCTAAAAACTTTTGAAAAGCATTAACTAAATCATTTAAACTAACATCACTATCAAGTTTAATTTCTTTATTACGATATTCATTAATATTTGAAGGTATTTTTGTATACACTTCTTTTCTTTTTGTTTCTAACTCTTTAAATTCACTTGTTAATGATTTATATCTTTCATACTCTACTAATCTATTTTGTAATTTTTCTTTTTCTTCTTCGTAAGTATCTTCTTCTTCATCTTTTTCAACTTGTGGTAATAAGTATTTTGATTTTAAATGAATTAACTCAGCAGCCATTGTTAAATAACTAGAGGCAATATTTAAATTAAGATTAGCCATCGATTCAATAAATTTTACATATTGATCGGTTAATTTAACTATTTCAATATTCATAATATCCATTTTTGACTCTTTTACTAAATGTAAAAGTAAGTCAAGCGGTCCCTCAAAATCATTTATTTTAAATTTATATTCCATATTATCACAACACTTTACAAGAAAAATTATAACATAAAAAAAAATATTAGAAAACTAATATTTAATTTTTAGGCTTAAAAATAAGGGCAAAAAAGAAACTAAAAACAATTGCTGTTGATATCCCAGAAGCTGTTAAATGAAATACTCCTATTGGTATTCCCATAAGACCAAGTTTAGTAGTTTGTTCCATAGCGCCATGCATTAGTAAATGACCAAAACTAGTTATTGGTACTAGTGCTCCTCCACCTACTTTTAAAATAATCTTGTCATAGACGTTAAAAACATCTAAAAATGAACCAATTACAACAAATAGACTAGTTATATGTCCTGGTGTTAATTTGGTGTTATCGAGAATAATTTGGGCTATTAAACAAAGAGCACCACAGAATAAAAATGAATATAAATAAGTCATTATACTACCTCCAAACTAATAGCATAAGCTATTGACAAGATATTTTCTTTTTGAAAAAGAAATGTTGGTGAAAAAAGTGCTCCAGTTGGAACTAATAAAACATGTGATAATTTTTTTTCTTTCATCATTTTTAGAATATACCCATAATTAATTAAAGCACTACAAACAGGTCCTGATCCTCCTGCTGTTATTTCTTTTTGTTTGGATAAATCATATAACATTGCCCCACAGTCATTATAATTACTTTTTAATTTAACCTTATATTCTTTACTCATATATTCCTTTAATATTTCTTTTCCAAAAATACCTAAATCTCCCGTTAATATTAAATCATAATAAGATAAATCTCTATTTAAATCTTTTAAATGAGTATTTATTGTATCAGCTGCAGCGGGTGTCATAACTGCCCCCATGTGATTGGCATCTTTTACTCCTAAATCATTAATTTTACCTATCGTAATTGATTCTACTTTAATACTTTTTTTATTATTAGTTAATAAAATACTTGCTCCCCCAGTTGCAGTAAAAGTAGAAGTCATTGGTTTAGGCCCACCATATTCAACTGGATTTCTAAACTGTTTTTCACTTGATAAATTATGTGAACTAGTAGTACAAATAACTCTTTTTACATCTTTATTTTCTAAGAGATTAGAGGCAATTAAAATCTCCTCACCAGTAGTAGCACAAGCTGTATAAACACCAAGAAAAGAAATATTAAAATCTTTCGCTCCATAACAAGAAGATGTAATTTGATTTAATAAATCTCCTCCAATTAAAACATCAATATCACTTGGTTTTAAATTACACTTTTTTAATAATATATCAATACTTTCTTTAAATAACTTAGTTTCGGCTTTTTCTAAAGACTTTTCTCCAAAATAAAAGTCTTTTTTATAAATTTTATCAAAATATTTAGAATATGGGCTAAAACTTTCATAATACCCTGCTACTGTACTAGCATCTTCTATATAAACATTATTATATTTTATTGTCATCTTACACCCCTATAATAATTCTTAATATGCCAAAAACATAAACTGATGTAACTCCAAATAAAATAACTGTTCCCGCTAGTTTAAACATATTAGCCCCAATTCCTAAAACTAACCCCTCGCTTCTTGCATCTAAAGCTGCACTTTGCATCGAATGAGCAAAACCTGTTATAGGAATAATTACTCCCATTCTTCCAAATTTGACAAAATTATCAAAAAATCCTAAAGCCGTACATAAACATGCTAAGAAAATTAAAGTTATAATCATATAAATACTTGCATCACTAAATGATAAATCCAAGTAATATGAATAAACTTCAATTAATAAATTACCAAGTGCACCAATTAAACCTCCAACAACAAAAGCTTTTACTAGATTAAACCATCTTTTTTCATTCGGTTTATGTCTATCAATGATATCCTGATACTTTTCTATTTTCATAACATCACCAGTATTATTATGATATTTTTTTCTTATTTTATACAAAAAAGAGATTATAATCTCTCTTTTAATCTTTGCAAAATTATCTTTTCACTTCTTGATACTTTTACTTGATTTACTCCTAATGAATCTGATACTTCTTTTTGAGTCCTATCATAATAAAATCTCTCCGTTATCAACCTTCTTTCAAATTCTGATAAATTATTAACTTCGTTTTTTAAATCCATAACTTCAGGATTATACATATTTTCACTATAACCAATGCTATCATATAATGTTAAATCATCTTTTTCTTCATCAAGACTATCAACTAATATTTTAGCATCTTTAATATTTCTTATTTCTTCTTCTGGCAATTCTAAAAACATTGCCAAATCACTATCTGTAGGATATCTCATTAATTTTTGAGTTAAAACAGCAGTTGCTTTTTCAACTAATAAACATAAATGTTCCATTTTTCGATCCATCTTTATCCCATTTTTTTCTCTTATATATTTCTTAACTTCACCAAGTATATAAAAATAAGCATAAGAGGAAAATTTAGTATTTTTACTTTTATCATAATTTTTATAAGCGTTTATTAAACCCATCATTCCCACTTGATATAAATCATCTTTATCATTCATATAACCAAATTTATTAATAATAGAATAAACTAACCCTTCATTTTCCATAACCACTTCTTCTAAGTTATTCATTTTCCCTCCATCACTTTGTATGCCTCATTAATATCATTTATTTCATAAACATAATCATTAACTTTAATTTTATTAATATTTTCTAATAACTTTGAGATCCCACAAAGAACTAGTTTCCCATTATTTTCTTTTATAGCTTTATAATTCTCTATTATTGCCTCTATACCATATTTATCAACCTCTAAAACATTATTTAAATTTAATAAAACATACTTAATACCATTATCTTTTATTAAATCCGTTAAATTTCTATCTATCTTGTTCTTATTATCAATAGTTAACTTGCCATCTAAATCAACCATTAATATTCCATGTACAAATTTCATATCAATTAAGAGCATCTTTTCTCCTTCTTCTTATAAAAAGTATTAAAATAATAATTAATACTGGTACTATTATATATATCTTACTATGTCGATAACTTTCGTTTTTTAGTTCTATTTCATTATTTTTTATATATTCTCTAGTTCGATATTTATAAAATGTTTTAGACTTATTCTTATCTTTAGTATACCCTTTATAACTACTAAAATATCCATTTAGATATACCTTTTCTATTCTATAATATTTATAATATGTATCTCGATAGCGATAATAAATTACTGCTTTTGTTTTATATAGATCAGTTTTATCAAAATTAATATCATCTACAAAATAGTCTTCATATATATATTCTCTAATATTATCTTTTGTAACCATAAAAATATCATCAATCAAATAAAATTTACCATTAAAGTAAAGATCTTTATTAAAATTAATATATCTCGTTTCTTTTATATATTGACTATTAAAATCAGCATCATAATTTAGTTCTATATCATAAGTGTATTTTTCATTATAATCACTGCTTTTCCCACTATAAATTACCTTTATTCCTGATACATCGTAATAATCTTTTAAATCAAAAATTAATACTCCCTCAATTGTCTTAACAAACCCAAAATTATCATTAGGATTTTCTATTACCTCATAATTAGCATCATAAGTATAATTAATTTTTACATCATTATAATAAATATTTATATCACCTACATGAACATATAACTGAGGATGTGTAATATTACTAATTTTTATATATCTTATCTTCTTTAATGGTTGATATTTTACTACTACTTTTTCTTCTACCTCTCTACCTTTAATCATCTTAGGTTTTGAAATTTGATAATTACTATATTTACCATATTTCTTTTTATTACTACGATAAGGAAAAAAGCTATTATTCTTTCCTATCATATAATAATTATTAGAATACACTTTTCTTTTATAATAAAACTTATATTTTTCCTCTTTTATTACTTCTACTAAATCACTTTCCAATACTCTTTTATCACTATATTGATATGAACCAAACTCCGTATATCCTTTTGTCAAAATATTTATTGGCACTAAAAAAATTAAAATTAAAAAAACTTTTCTCATAACTACCTCCTATAGTAATTATTCCCGAAAAGTTATAACTCACCTAAATTATTCCTAAAATAATTTCTTTTAAATTTTTCAAATATAAATATATCATATTAGCTCTTTCGATATCTATATCTGTTGTTAAATCAATTTCTTTAACTATTCTGCCATTAGACTTAATAATTAATTTACCAACAACATCATCCTTTTTTATAGGATATTTTAATTCATCTATTTTAACTTCAAATTTATATTCTTTTTCACCATCAGTTTTCTTTTCCATGACACTAGCATCTTCTTTTAAAATTAGATTAATTTCCTCTTTTTTAGCTTTTTCTAATTTTTTCCTTCCTATTACTTCACCTTTCTTCTTTAATAAATTAACTTTATATAAGTTAAACCCATAATCTAAAAGCGCTCTAGCCTCTTCATTTCTAACTGCACTTTTTTTATACCCAAGTGCAATTACAATAAATCTTAAACCATTTCTCTTCGCAGTAACTGCAATACAACTACCAGCATTATCCGTAAACCCTGTTTTAAGTCCATCAGCACCTTCATAAAAACGTACTAATTTATTAGTATTTACTATCCATGACTTATTAGAAGTATCTTGCCTAATATAATCCTCATATACTTTTGTAAAATCAAGTATCTCTTCATGTTTTAATAATTCTTTAGCAATCAAAGCCATATCATAAGCAGTTGAATAATGATCTTTTTCATCTAACCCTGTAACATTTTTAAAATTAGTATTTTTAAGTCCTATTTCTTTTGCTTTATCATTCATCATTTTAACAAAATTATCTTCAGTACCCGCTAATCTTTCTGCTAAAGCAACCATTGCATCATTAGCACTAGCCATTGTTATTCCCTTAATTAAATCACGAACTGATATCTTTTCACCTGTCTCCAAATATATTTGTGTTCCACCCATATTCTTCGCATTCTCACTAACTGTTATCTTTTCATCTAAAGTAATTCCACCTTTTTCATATATTTCAAAGAAAAGAATTAAACCCATCATCTTAGTTAATGATGCTACAGCTTGTCTTTTGTCTTTGTCTTTTTCAAAAACAATATCCCCACTTCCAGCTTCAATCATAACAGAAGATGTGGCATTAGCGGTTAAATTAGGTTCTGCTTTAACAAAAGAAGGAAAAAGTATAATAGTAATAAGAAATATAATAAATAATTTTTTCATATTATCACCTACTATAAATTATGTAAAATAAAAAACATATATTCTTAAGAAAAAAATATAATTAACTGAGGTAAGTATGAAAATAAAAATAATTATTATTTTATCTTTTTTATGTGCCATATCACTTTATTTTATCTTTAAAGAAAAAGATAGCACTACTAGTCAAATATTAGATTTTAAAACAATAAATGGTTATAATGAAGACTACTTAGAAAGATATCAAGCCTATCAAAAGAAAGAAAATATACCTCTAAAAGATATTGTTACTAGAGTTAATATTGGACTAGATTATCCATTTTATACTAATACTAAAGAGACTAAAGAAATGGGCTATACTACACTAATAAATAAATATAATCGATTAAATAAAGACTATAAACCAAATGATTTAGTAATATCAAAAAAGAATAATCCCAATAAACTTTATCTAAGAAAAGAAGCTAGTGAAAATTATGAAAAAATGGTCAATGATATGGAAAAAGAAAATCTATATATTTATTTAGAATCAGCCTATAGAAGTTATTCTTATCAAACTTATTTATATAATAAATATAAAGATATAGATGGTATAGAAAAAGCAGATACATATTCTGCAAGACCAGGATATTCAGAACATCAATTAGGATTATCATTTGATTTAAGAACAAAAGAATATAATTATGAAGAGTTTGACAAATCAAAAGAGTATATTTGGTTAACCAATAATGCCTATAAATATGGATTTATTTTAAGATATCCTAAAGGTAAAGAAAATATAACTGGATATAACTATGAACCATGGCATTATCGCTATGTTGGTAAAAATATAGCAAAAGATATGAAAAATAAAGATATATCATTAGATGAATACTATTATTTATACATAAAAAAATAGCATTTCAAATGCTATTTTTTATTTTTATTAACTTCTTCTGTTGTTATTTCATCATCATTAGTTTCCTTATTTAATAGATATAGAATAAGAAGGCCTAATAAAATAATTATGATAATTTTAACAATTTTAGATAGTTTACTTTCTTTCTTAGTTTCTTCTTTTTTAGAATCATCTTTTTCTTGATCTTTTACTTTAACTTCTTCTTTTTTATTTTCTTCTTTTTTAACATTTGTTTTCTTAGTATTAGAAGAACTACTTGATGATGTACTAGTAGTTGCACTACTTGTAGGTGTTTCTTCCTCTTTGACAGGAACTATGACCTTAGTATTAACTGATCCACCATCACCAGTTACCTTATTATTATTAAGGCTAACATAAATATCATTATTAACTTTTGTATTCACAGTCGTTGTTTCTTCTAATTCTTTAGTATTAAAAACAAGTGTTAATATATTATCATTATTTTTTAATGTCTTACCATATCCTATAATCTTTGTCTTATCATTTGATACTTTGACTATCAAACCTTCAATATTAGATTGATATGATAAAAGAGTTAAATTTTTATCAATATTTAAATCAAATTGAAAACCAGTAACATCTTCATCTGTTTTTAAAATTACATCATAACTAATAGTTTTACCATAATCAATACTTTCTTCTCCCTGTAAATCTAAACTTGTTTTAGCATTTACATTCATAAATAATGAAAATATCAAAACTGGTAATACATAAAATAATTTTTTCATCCTTCTACCCCACTATCCGTTGAAACTACTGACTGATATAACATAACAATATCAACAATATTATAACTATTATCATTGTTATAATCTGCAGCAATCAACTTAGTATTTGAAAAATCACTAGTAGTTTTATTTTCCAATACTAAATCTTCTAGTTCTTGCAAATCATTTCCATCAACATTACCATCGCTAGTAACATCTCCATTTACTACGATAGTATATTTACCTACGCTTGATTCATTATTATCTTTTATTTCAAGTGTACTATCTGTTTTAACAGACTTTACTTGATTTCCTTCTGAATCAGTTAGATTTACTGTATTATTAAATACTATATTTTCTTTAAAATCAATATCTAAATTATTTAAAACTTCAGTTGTAGATAGTTTAGGTATCATTATTTCAACTATTCTATCAGTGTGATTAACAATAATGTTATTGGTAGAACTTTTTAAAACATAATATGTATTTAATAACTTTTTATCGATTTTCTTAATATTTTCTTCACTAACCATTTTATAATTAGCTTTCAAATTGGCTTTAAAACTTTCTAAGAAATCTTTAGTTTGTTCTATTGCTTTTAGATTATCGATATCAGTTGCAGAATTGATTTTGTCATTAATTGCTTGTTTATTCTCATAATCTTTAGCATTATCAATAAAAGTATTATATGAACTAGTTAGATCACCAGTAAATTCTTCCCATTCTTCTTGATATGCATAACTATAATCTTCGTTAGACATAAATGAATTATAAGCATCTTTTACTTCTTTTATTTTATCGCTAAAGTTATAAGCACTTTTTTGTAAATTTAAGTAATTTGTTAATTGCTCTTCTGTAGCACTTTCTACTTTGAAGTCAGGATTTGCTTCATTAAAAGCCATGAATTCTTGATTCAAATTATCTAGTTCTGTAGTAGCATTAGAAATCTTTGCCATAACTGCTTGCTTTGACCCTGCAGCTTTATTTTTATCAGAATTTCTTAATGCAGCAACTTTACTATCATAAGTTTCATTATACTTTTCTTCACTTGAATAAGGAACTGTTTCACTTTTAACATCATTAAATACTGACAAGAACATACTTTCAATCTCATCAACTGTGATTAAAACTGTGTCTTTTTCTTCATTTTCCCAAGTGCCTTCAAGACTCTCACAAACATCTTTATCTGAAATAGGATTACCTTCTTCATCAGTTACAGAACATGAAGCTTCTTTTATAACAAATTCTTCTTTTATCTCTGTAACATTTTGATAAGTAATAACTTTATTCTTAGACTCACTACTTAGATGATTGTAATTTGCAATTGTTGCACCACTTTTACTTACTAATTTGTCCAAAGTCAACCCATTAGAAACTAATGTATCTAAACTACTACTTATCTTAGTAATTTCACTTTTAATTTCTTCAGTCGCTTTTAAACAATATTTTTCATTTTCACAAGCATCTTTTTTTGTATCATTTAGACTATTTGAAGTAGTTATAATACTATTAATATCATCTACTACTGCATTTAGTTCGTTAAGATGACTTCCTGCAAAAACACTTAATGGACTTATTAGAAGATTAATAGAAAGAGCAAGTAAAATACTCCCGGCTATTAGTTTCTTTTGTGACTTTTTCCTAAAAATATTCACCAAAAAGTTTCCCTCCTTTACATCAGTACATAGTCACACCTTCTATGCCAAGTTATAGTATAAAGGAGTTTTATTTTTTTTACAAGTTTTTTACTCAATTATTTCATATATTAAAGGAATTTCTTTAATTTTATTATCATTTATCTCAAAACATGGCAAAATATCACTTACTATAACTTCTTTTTTTGTATATAAATAGCAAATGATATCACCTTTATTTACATAATCATTAATATTTTTATTTAAGACAATTCCACTACCATAATCTATTTGATCATCTTTTTCAATTCTACCAGCACCAAGTTTATTAGATAATTTACCAAGTGCCAAAGCATCTATTTTAACTAGATAACCACTTTTTTCAGCTTTCACAGGAATCATAGTACTATCAATAGCAATACTGTTAAAGTCCCCATGTTGAGAAGATATTAATTCCTTAAATTTATTAAGCGCATCACCACTTATTAACTTCTCTTTAACAAGCTTTCTTGCATCATTTAAATTAATAGTAAGTGCCATTGAAACTAGTAATGATGCCATTTCAATTGATAAAGTTTTTAATCTTCCTTCATTTTTATTACTTAATATTTCAATTGCCTCTTTAACTTCTAAACCATTGCCAATACTTTTCCCTAATGGTGTAGACATATCAGTTAAAATACATTTTATTTCACGATTATATTTCTTACCAATATTAATCATTAATCTAGATAATTCTCTAGCATCATTTATATTTGATAATAAAGCCCCATCGCCAACTTTAACATCTATTAAAATCTTATTAGCACCACATGCTATTTTTTTGCTCATGATACTTGATGCAATTAAAGGTATAGACATGGTAGTATTAGTAACATTCCTTAGAGCATAAACTTTTTTATCCATTGGTGCTACTTCACCAGTCTGAGAAGTTATCGCTATATTTATTCTTTTAATTTGATCAATAAATTCTCTCTCAGTTAGGCTAACATTAAATCCTTTAATACTCTCCAATTTATCAATAGTGCCACCAGTATGCCCTAATGCTCTACCACTCATTTTAGCAACCTTAACACCACACGATGCTACAAGTGGTGCAACTACTAATGTTACAGTATCACCTACACCACCAGTTGAATGTTTATCAACTACAATACCTAGTGTACTTAGATCCAAAGTATCACCGCTTTTAATAAATATATCTGTTAAATTATAAGTTTCTTCTTCACTTAAACCATATTGACATATACTTCTAAGTAATCTAGTCATATCAACATCATTAACATCACCATTCAAATATCCATTAAATACCTGATTTAATTCATCGTAACTCAAATATTCATTTCTTTCTTTTTTATTTATAATTTCCATATTATCCATATTATCACCAATATTATTATAACAAAAAAAATCACACTAGTGAACTTATAAATTAATACAAGTTATACTAGCATGATTACGGGTATTACGGTTTAGTTTTTTTTCACTATTGACTAAATTTAATAATATTATTGGTTAATAGTACCTTTTAATTAATCCACAGTCCAATTAATTAAATTTTATAAGAATTTTGGTTACATTTAAGTATGTGGTTCTTATAATAAATATTATTTTTAATACCATTTAGCAGTTCTAAAGTGTTAACCCAGTAAAACTACTTCTGATGTTGGTTCAAGATACATATATTGAGATACACCAGATAATCCTCATATATATATAAACTTGAATTGAGATAAATACATTTTTTTAATATTAAAATCTTGTGGAAAATAATATTAAAATTAAATATATTTATCTATAAATAATAACTTGGTGATATTTTAATAAATAAATTAATACTTATTAAAATTCTTAAATTATTATTTACTAGGATAAAAATTTCATTTGAAAATTTTACTTCTCATTTGTACTTCTTATCACTAGGCTAGGATAAAAAATTCAGATTGAAAATTTTACTTCTCAATTTGTTTTTCTCATCTCTAGTATCTCCAGTTTACCATCCTATAAAACTAATGTCAATACTTTTTTTAAAATTTTTTTTATTTTTTTACAAAGTGTCAAATGACAAATAAAAAAGATGATTACTCATCCTAAAAAAATGGTGTCCTGGAAGAGATTCGAACTCCCGACCGACGGCTTAGAAGGCCGTTGCTCTATCCAGCTGAGCTACCAGGACATAGTACTATGCACTAATCAAGTGCATAATAATTATAAAATACTTTTATTATTTTTTCAAGTTCTAATTTAAGAAATATGTTTAATTCTATTATATATATGATCTTTATTTCTTTGCTCTTCAATCATCTTGAATATTACTCTATCACCAAAATCATTATAATCAAGCTTTAGACTTTTTTCATTTAACAGTCTAAATGATCTATTGCGATTTATAGAATTGAAATAATATATCATACCTAAGTCAAACATACTAGCTCTAGATTTACTACTATAATACATGTATATATTATTAGCATTTGCAATCGCAATAGCATTCTGTTTGCAAATTCCATAAGCACTATCTGATATAAAACCAGATGTTTCTACCTTATATCCTTTTTTTCTTTCTTGTTCAATCAATTCTCTAATTCTAAATCCTTCTTTATCTTCCAATTGATTAATAGGGTAAATAAAGAAACTATTAAAAACCAATCTATTCTCACTAGGTAATTGTAAAGACGTCTTATTATTATGCCAATGTCTTACTAAATTGGTAATAAGTGAATTATCATCTTTAATATCACTTATATTATCAACTTGAATTCTTTTACCAGAGGCAAATAAAATACCTAGTAAAAATACTATATCTTTCTTGTTAGGATTATATTTTATATGAATAACATCATTACTACTAAGAATATCTCTTATTTCATCATCAAAATATAACTCATCAATACTTTTATAGCATTTCATAATATCCCCCCTACACAAGATATGTGCAATTATATCACAAAATTATAAAAAAATCAATGGTTGCCCCAGTTAGATTCGAACTAACGCTGTCGGAGTCAGAGTCCGATGCCTTACCGCTTGGCTATGGGGCAATAAAATAATTTTAACACATTTACACCACTTTGTTAAGTAAAAGTGTTATCATTTAATATTTATGATATACTTGTATTATAAGGAGGAAAAATGGATAAAAAGTATTTAATTACTATAATAGTTATCATAATAATTATAGGATTAGGAATTACAGCAATATGTCTATGTAAAAAGGAAAAGCCAACAGATAACTATACAACATCAAACAACGTTGTCTTATCTTTAGAAGATACAATAAAAGATGACACCATTTGGTGTGGAACATTTAACTTAATTTGGAATGATTTAAAAAATGATTTAGCAAAACAAGATATTGTGTTTACACCACAATTAGAAGAAGTAATTAATCTAAACAAAGGAACATTTAGTACTAAAGATCTAAATGATGCTAGTTACTACAAAGCATATGGTCACCCAACCTTAGAATTTAAAAAAGAATTAGAAAAAGGTGTCAAAGAAAAATTTAATGAAACAAGTGATATCCTTGACGATTTTGATTGGAATGGTAGTATGGATGATTATATTCTATATACCATGCTTAAAAAAGTATTTAATTTTAATACACCATTCGACAAGTTAAAAGATTCGAATTTTAAAGATACTGAAAATGTAAAATATTTTGGTATCAATGATAAATCTAATAATAAGATGAGAAACCAAGTAACTGTATTATATTATGATGAAAATGGTTATGCTGTTAAACTATCTACTAAAGAAAATGATGAAGTTATCTTAGTAAAAGGAGATGATAGTTCTACTTTCTTAGAAGTTTACAATAACATCCTAGCAAAAGAATCTAACTACGACAAAAAAACTTTTACTAAAAATGATAGTCTAAGAATACCAAATTTAAAAATGAATATTAAAAAAAGTTTTGATCAACTAATTAATAAACCATTCTTATTTGCTAATGGTGATGAATACTATATTGGCAAAGCAATTCAAACAATTAAATTTGAACTTGACAACAAAGGTGGAAAAATAAAAAGTGAAGCTGGTATGCAAGTATATAAAAATTCCGCTATGCCAAGTAATACCAAAAGATCATTTAATTTTGATGATACATTCATTATATTCCTAAAAGAAGAAGAAAAAGATTTACCATACTTTGCTGCCAAAATATCAGACATAAAACAATTCCAATAAAAAAGAGAACATTATTTTTTCTCTTTTTTTATTTTATTGGTTTTTGGTTTAAATGCAATTCTAGGTTTCTTTTCTTCTTCAACTTTTAAAGCTGGTTTATTATTTAGAGCTGCAAGAATTAATTCACGATTTTTATTTGATTTAACAACATAAATAACAATCATAGCAATTAATAATGCTGTAGTTGTTAAAAATTTATAATCAAGATTTAAAGTAAATGGTTTTATCTTTTTCTCACAATTATCGTTACCATCCTCAAAACATTTAACGATATCTTTATCACCTTTTTTATAAGCTTCTAAGATTATTTCTTCTAAGTTTTGACTATATGCAGCAGCAGCATAAGTATTACTAATTACAACAAATGGAGTTCCTTGATAACTAGCATCTTGGAATCCCTGATTTAAAAATGCTTCTGCAACTTCCTTACCTAAGGCATAATCCTTTCCTTGTTTCCAATCAATATGATCTACATATAATTCTTTTTGAACTATTTCAAATTTTTTATTATATGATGATAAACCTTTCAAATATTCAATTTGAGCTTCACAATATGGACATCCACCTGCTTCAAATACATAAACCTTTACCTTACTTTTACTCTTTGCAGAAACATTTGGAATTATTAACATTACTAATAATACTAAAATAACTGCAAATATATTTTTCTTATTTTTCACTATATCTTACCTCCAATAATATTATATCATAGCCTAATTTTTGTTTTCAATAAAAATTCAACAATAAAATCATTTTATTTTATTAATAAATGCACTCAATGTAATATCTTTACTAATTCTAACTCGAGGAAGTAAATACTTATTAGCTCCTCTTTTTACCCTTCCATTATTAATAGTAAATGCTAAATGAATGCCATTATCTTTTAAAACTTTAATCAAAACATCATTATGATGTCCATATGGATATGCAAAAGCAACCGGTCTATCCACAAGACTATCTATTTTATCATTAGCAGTTTTAATATCTTTAGTAAGTTCATCATATGACAAACACATAGCTGCCCCAAAAAATTTACCTTGGCACCCAGCTCTATGTAACATATCAGTATGTGACTCAAAAACTATATATGGATTATCAACATATCCCTTCCAATCGTCATATCTTGTTCTAATGAAATTTGTCATAGGCACTTTATATTCTTTTAATACTGGTGACGCTACTTTAAAAAAACTAATTGCCCCATCATCAGCAGTTAAAACAATACTCTTTTCAGGCAAATCTATTTTCTTATCAATATATTTTTCTAACTCTTCATATGTTGGAAAATAGTAATTGTTATTAACTAAATACTTTATTTGTTCTTCAAATTTTGACTTAGCTAAATAATTATGTGTGTTTGCCTTACCAGGTTTTTCGCCTTTAGTATCATCATAAAACCAATGATACATAAGTACTGGTATCCCTTTAGTATTCTTTTTTTGCACATTTATTGTTGTATCAAGAATTTCCTCGTTGCCACTACTATCACTGACGCTATATGTAACTTTATATAAACCAACTTTATTAGGATTAACATCACCCACTACCTTTACTTTATCAGTTACATCGCCATCATAATTATCGATAGCTTTATATTTATTAATATCCATTTTCCCATTTAGAATTAAATAACTATTCTTATTTCTATAAATTTCAATTTTAGGTTTTTCAATATCTTTAACTACTATTTTTCTAACAACTTCACTTTTGTTATCTGAAGAATCTGTTACTAAATACTTTATTTGATATTCTCCTATTTTATTAGAATCAACATCACCTATTACATTTACTTTATTGGTTACATCACCATCATAATTATCAGTAGCAGTATAACCTGGTTCTTTATAATTGTCACCATAATTAAAATAAACTGTTTGATCGCCTAAAAGTTCTATTTTAGGTGAAGTAGTATCAACCACTTCATAAATAACATCTTTTTTTCTATTAAGCGCCTTCATATTACTACTATATTCAACTTTATATTTACCTATTTTAGTTGTATCAACTTCACCATGATGTTCCAATTTAACCTTTTTCTTTCTATATTTTGCCACTGTATCATTAGCATCAAACTTACTATTAACTTCTATTTTCTCTATAGAAGAAAAATCATATCTTATTACAAACATAAATGTCAAAAGATGAGCAATAAAAAATATGAATAAAACTATGGATAATGTTAAAAGTGCATATTTAATCTTTTTCATATTAATCTCATTCCTTTTTCGTAGTATTATTACTAAATAAGTATACCACAAAAAATAAAAAAAACTAGTAAATTACTAGTTTTATTTTTAAATGGAGCAGATGAGGAGAATCGAACTCCCATCCTAGCCTTGGCAAGGCCATATTCGAACCATTGAACTACATCTGCAAGTGATACTGATATCATATCATTTTATTAATATAAAATCAATATCAAAAATATTTTTTTAAATTAAGTGAAGCATTATATATATCTTTCTTAGATAAATGTGAGTTTTCTTTTAAGATATCAACCGCTTCTTTTAAACTAACATTTTCCTTTACTACAATATCAATAAGTTGTGCCTCTATTGATAAATTATTATCATCTTTTACTATATTATGCTTCTTAATAATAAATGTATACTCCCCTAGTTCACTATTAGGATTATTTCTTAATTCAGTTAGAACTTTATCAATTTTTCCATAATAATGCCTTTCATGCAACTTAGTTAAATCAGAACATACTAGTACTTCTAAATCACTTATATTTTTCATTAAATATTCTAATGTTCCTACTACTCTCTTTGGTGATTCATAAAAAACAAAAATGTCAGTCTCACTTTTATTTATTCTTTCAATTAATTCTTTCTTTTCTTTTGATTCTCTAGGAAAGAATCCACAATATGTAAAACTATCAACATCAAATCCACTTACAGATAAAGCTGTTATAACTGCAGATGGACCAGGTACCCCAATTACTTCAATATCATTCTCGCGAGCAAGTTTGGTAATTACATAACCAGGATCAGATATTAAAGGTGTACCTGCATCTGAAATTAAAGCTACATTTATATCTTTATTTTTAATTTCCTCTATTACTTTACTAGCCTTACTTTCTTCATTAAATTTATGATAAGAGACAAGTTTATTTTTGATTTCGTAATGATTTAAAAGTTTAATACTTTGTCTTGTGTCCTCACAAAGTATCATATCAACACCTTTTAGTATCTCTATTTGTCTAAATGAAACATCACTTAAATTGCCTATTGGTGTTGCTACAACATATAATTTTCCCATTATTTCACCCCCGAGTGACCAAAGCCGCCACCGCGATTATTTTTATCTTTATCTATATCAGTTGTTAACTCAAATTCTATAGTTTCAATCTTATTTAATATCATTTGGGCAATTCTATCACCTTTATTTATCTTATATATACCTTCTTTATATCCTTTTTCACTTATAGAGTAAATTTCTTTTCCCTTTCTTGAAGTATTTCTCATAATAACACCTATTTCATCCTTATAACCAGAATCTATAGTACCAGGTGAATTAGGTATAATTAAAGGAGTATTATAAGATAATCCACTTCTCGGTCTAATTTGTACTTCATAACCCTTAGGAATACTAAGTTTAAAACCAGTCTTTATTACCTTAGTTTCTCCAGAATTTATTAGCACTTCTTCATTAGATCTAATATCCATGCCAGCATCAAAAGAATGTGCATAGAATGGTAATGAAACATTATCATCAAGGGTTTCTATTTTAAGACAAACTTTTTTCATAAAATCACCAAAATTAGTATAACATATTTTTACTTATTATGTTATACTTTAATAGATAGAAGGTGTTTAGATGAATTATTTAGATTTAATTATATTAATAATACTAATAGTATTAGTTATATTTTGCTTTAGAAGTTTTAAAACATTTGTCTATTTATTAGGCATAATTGAAGTTTTCTTAAGAATCCTAAATTTTGTAGCAACGCATATCAAAATATCTAAAATTAGTATATTTATCATAAAACATTTTCCAACTAGCATCACCAGTATTATTAACAAATACACCAACGGTATAGTAAGTGATGTGCTGATTTGGATATTTGTTATCCTAATGTTCTTTTGGTTAATTTATCTTTTAAAATACTTTATCAAAAAAAAGAAATAAAAATTATTTCTTTTTTATTTTAAATAACAGATTCAAGTGCTAAATAAATCATCTTATCTAACGATGTTGCCCTTTCTTCACTAGTTACTACTTTCTTATCAAATTTTGAATCAACTACAGTAAGAAGACAAGCAGCTTCTTTATTTAAACTATTCGCAAGATGAAAAAGAGCAAAAGCTTCCATCTCAGAAGCAATATAATCTTTATCACTAGGAAAATTTTTAATAAATTTATCATAGTCAACATAAACATCAAATACTTCAGATGTCATAATTCTACCCTTATGAAGACTTATATTATTTAACTTTGCAACTTTATCAATATGATTAGTTAACCCCATTGAAGAATTAATATCTTTTTTGTTACAACCATTAAACAACTTAGCAAAAGATGAAGTACTATAGGCACTAGTTGCTAAAATTATATCAAAAAGTTTCTCCTCTTCTTTTAATCCCCCACAGGTTCCAATTCTAATTATTCTTTTAACATCATAAAATTTATACAATTCATATGCATAAATTCCCATGCTAGGTATTCCCATACCAGATGGAAAAACAGTTATCTTTTTACCCTTATAAATTCCAGTATAAGCAAACATATTCCTTGTTTCATTAACAAGTTTAACATCAGTTAAATACTTATCTGCAATATATTTTGCTCTTAATGGATCTCCTGGCATCAAAACTACATCACTTATATCTTCTTTATCACTATTTATATGTACCGTCATAAATACTCCTTAACTTGCAAAAAGAGTTCCTTGCCTAATTCTCTTTTCTTTATTTTGAATGAATATATTAGCAATAACTAACATAACCATACTAACGCCTAATGAAATTAGTCCACTACTTATAAACACTAAACTAACTTCTTTTATTATTGGTCGTAATAAGCTAATATAATTATGAAACATAGAAATATTATTTAAAATATAACTAGATACAGTTAAAACAAATAATCCCAAAAAAATTATCAATATTGAAGATATCAATGTTGTAATACCAGAAAACTTTAAACCACTACCAATACCCCAAGTAAATACTGAAATCAAAACAACTGCTAATACAATTACACCCAATAATTGCAAAATAGTTGACATATTAAGAATATATTTAATATATTTTGAATATGAATGCTCATGATATGATTTTGCCAAACTTGAAAGATCATCCGATACTCTATATAACTCATCCTTAGTAGAATTATATATTTTTTCTCTTTCACTAAGGTTAAATGAAACACTAAGTGAAGTTAAAACTTCATCAAGATTAGAATCCACTAAATCACTTGCTCCAAATCTAGTAAGAACAACATCTTTTTCACCATACAAATAAGTTTCCTTAACACCAACAACAAGTAATTTAAGCAATTTTTTAAATGCCCTAGAATTAACTATTTTTTCCTCATCTGCTTCGGTTAATTCTATATCTCTAAATACTCTGTTAATTCTCTTATATGCTGGTGTTTCATTATCATCTTCATCCCTTAACATATAATTCATATTAAGTTTTCCTAACATTTCATCAATCTTTGCATCAGATGATAAATTATTAATTGAAAAAGCCAAACTTACTGTCAATTCTGCAATTAACATTCCAACACAAAGAATAAAAGCTAAAATAGAACCAATAGTTTTTAATACACCCTTCATTATCTCTCCTACTTTCATATATTAATATAGCACAAAAAAAAGAATTATAAAAGCACTAATTCTTTTTTGTATAATCTAAATCTATCCAACCACTAGGTATTTTACCCCAACAAGTATTTTTAATCATAGAAACATCACATTTAACACCTTTTACTAAACCATTAACTTGTTTATTATTATTCAGTTTTAATATTTGTTCTTGAGCATTTTTAGTTAATTCTTTAAACTTTTTAATTCGATACTTAGTACCAGGACCAGTTCTTACATGTAAATAAGTACTAGAAGTTACAATATACTTACCAGGTTTATAAACTTTAACACTATCATTAGGAAATTTAGGAGAACCATATCCTATAATTTCTTTGTCACTCTTAGTATACTTTCTTTTTTTAACCATATTACTATAGTTTCCTTCAACGGTATAAACATAGTTTTTATCAACTTTATAAACTATTCCACAATGGTCTGCACTCTTATTACCTTTCCAATTAATAAAAATAATATCAGCTATCTTAGGATTACCATTACCTCTTTCAATAAATTGATGCTTTTTTTTAAAAAAGTTTAACAAAGTTGGAGCATATGCTGTTTTCTTTATTAACTTTAAAAGATTATTTTTTTCATACACCCAGCAAACAAAAACAACACACCAAGCACATTTTACTTTTCCATACCATTTTCCATATTTAGTATAATCATTTTTACCAGCATTTAAAGTCTTACTATCTAAATCTTTATTTGATTTCTTTTCCTTATATCCAACTTCTTGAAGTGCTGTATTAACTATCTTCATTCTATCATCCATAGTATCAACCCCTTCAATATAAATTATGAAAGGAAAACTTTTATTGTAATTTTGTTAAACTATTTTTTATAATTTTTTAGCATCTCTTTATCTACTTTACTGACTCTATAACTATCATGACATTTAGAAATTGCTTTATTAATTATAAAACTATTAGCCTCATTCTTTTTAAAAAACTCTAATGTTTTCTTTCGCTCTTTAATAAAACACTCGCATAAAAGCCATGCTAAAATCATATCAACATAATAATAACTAGTATTAGTAAACTGATTAATAATAGTTAAAATTCTATCTATATATAGACTATTTACTAAAGGAAAAAGCATACTTATACCTAATCTTTTTTGAAATTCCAAAGGATAACCAATGTATTCTAATGATAAATTATAATAATTTTCTTCATTATTCTTTATTTTAAAAGATAATATGTCACAAGCTGCCCAACTATCAATTAACAAACTATATTTATACAGATATTCTTTTAATAAGTTAAAATCTTTAATATTAGAAATAATAATTTCACTTATAATTAAACTTTCATAATATAAGTTATCATTCTTTTCTAAAAAAGACTTATAATTACCCTTCATAATCTCTTTAGCAATATCTCTTAAAACATTGGTTTTTATTGCCAAAACATTCATTTTAGTATTAACAACACCCTTAGTCCATTCTATTTTATCTTTATTTGCAATACTTTTTAAATATTTATTATATTCATTTATATCTTCTTTTAACCATTTATCTTTTACAAAATCCATTATTATCACCAACTCAAATTATATATTTTTATTTTACAATAAAAAAGTAAGTTTTACTTACTTTTTTTAAAATAATTATATTTTAGTGTTAAATCATTCTTTCTTGCTAATTCATTTATTTTCTCATTTTTAGAAATCAAAGAACCTTTACTAATTTTTTTATTATTTTGAACTTCACCATCAACTACATAAACATTACCATCATACCAAGAATAATCGCTAAAGAAAACTATTCCAGAATAATTCTTTTGAAGAGCATCAACACCTATATAATAATTAGGGTTATAATCTATTCCCATCAAATTAAATACTGTAGGAAGTATATTTAACTGTGATGTTACTTGATTAATATCTTTCTTCCCACCCTTGCTACTCCAAATAAAGAATGGTGTCTTATTTATTAAGTTATTTTTAGTATTTTTATATTTACTTAAAATGTTTTTATCTTCAATCGTATATAAATAATGATCTGTGAAAACTACTATAACTGTATTGTCATAAAGACCTCTAGATTTTAATTCTTGCAGCATTAATTCTATCATATAATCAGTTTCCCTAGTTTGTCTTCTTGCACACTCTTCTTCACTCATCTCTTTAAATTCTACTTCTTTTCCTTCATTATCAATATTATATAACATTTTGCATACACCTTTATTATTAGTAAATGGCATATGAGTAGAATAAGAAATTATATAATCCACAAATTTAGTATCCTTAGGAAACATCAAATCAACATATTCTGGATTAGCAAATAATGCTCTATCAAGTTCATAACTAATATCATCAAATTTATACATATCAATCAAGCCATAATAATTATCATATCCCCAGTTTTTATAATTAATTGTTCTAGAATAAAACTCACCACTATTCATATGAAAAGCATTAACTAGATATCCTTGTTGTTTGAATAAATGTGGCATAGAATATGGAAAACTATTTTTATTAAATGAATAAGAATTCTTATTATATGACAAAGGAACTATAAATCCAGTATTAACAGCAAACTCAGAGTTAAAAGTAGAACCACCACCAGTATAAAAAGAATAATGATTTTTAAAGTTAATTGAATTATTTAACATGCTATACAAAGTGGGTGTATCTTTTTTATTTAATAACCATGTATCTACACCTTCAAGTTGTAAAAAAATAACATTTTTATCTTTATATTTATTAGTATATGAATTCTTACTCTTAGTAACTTCTTTACTGTATATTTCTTTTAATTCTTTAAGTTCTTCCTCATCAGTCTTTTCTTTTCTTAAGAAAGTTACATAAAGATTCCTGAAAGTATACTCATATATTCCACTAACTCTCATACTTTTGTTACTGTCATTATATAAATTATAAACATTACGAGGATTCTTCCAAGTGCTCCAAACCAAATTCTCATCAGCACGACCTAAAAATAATGGTGTTATTAGATGTAATATTAAAAAACAAACAAGAGCATTTATTAATACCTTTTTATTAAATTTCTTATTCTTAGGATATTTCTTAAGGCAATAAATAAATAATCCCAAAATAATCACAAAAAACAAATATACTAACTTATTACAATCAAGCATAGTATCTAAAATATATCCCTTACCTTCACTAGCAGATTCTAATAAGGTAAAAGAAAAATAATTCTTAGTCATTGAAAAATATACATTTTGTAATAAAAACATTACTAATGAAAAGAACGCAAAAAAAGAATAAATAATCTTCCCTATTTTATCTTTAAAACTTAAACTAATGCCAAGAAATAATACAATCCATATAATTGTAAATAGATTAGGTACCAAGCGATAGGCTGCAAAAAAATTTAGATTATGCCCTGCTATTCTAGTAATTAAATCTATTAAAATAAATGGTAAAGCGAGCAAAAAAATTATCTTATTTTTAATGATAAAATTTTTTACTATTTCCCAATATTTACTTATTTTTTTTATAAATGGTCTTTTTACTGCTTTCATCTTATCACCATGTTTAAAATTATAACACCTTTTTACTTTCATGTAAATATTTGAAAAAAACAGCATTTGTAAACAAATTTCACAAAAAAAGAGCCGAAGCTCTAATTACCAATCACATATGGATTAGTATAAGACCCATCTCCACTCATATATTCTATACTAGATTTAAGTGAAACTACAGGACGCGCACCGATAGTGTCGCTGACAAAGCCGTTGCTCACACCCCCACTGGAGTTGACGTTACGCTCAACAGCATAGTTGAAGTAGAAATAGTAAGGAGACACACGCCAAAAGTTTTGACCTGTTGTTCTTAGTGTCGCATTTGCTATTATGTTCATCTCTGGTGCTGTTGCTAGCCCTACTGGATAATTTAACTCTGCATTAGAGTTTCCTACACTAAACTTATCTGTATTTTTGGTACAACTTAAATCTGTTATTGTACTATAATTATTAAATGTTAGATAGTTTGTTGAACTCGTTCCTATTCCTCCAGTATTTGTCCATCCTCCTATTTGTTTTATACTTCTATCATTACAATATACTGTGTTTTCATCAAGGTAATCTTTATATGCTAACATTCTGTTTCTAAACCAGTTTTCTAAGTATGATTTCATTGCTGAATCATATGTGTTTGCTTCTAACATTCTTGTTAGGGCTGTATCTATATCATCTCCATTTAATAATTCTATATAATAGTTTCCAAAGTAGTAATATCTTACTTTCCCGTCTGTACATGTTGCACTAGCAGAGTTACATGTATAATGGTGGTCTGTATCATATTCTGTTCCAGAAGATACACTATTATTTGCTTCTCTTAATTCATAATTAGATCCGTTCCAATATACATCATGCCCCATTATTGATCCACTTGTTGGTGCTGAACTTGCTACATAATCATATGCTGTTCCATATTTATATCCAACATATGCAGGTGACATATAATTTGCATTAAATGGTGTTGTACCTAATTGTGCATTTTGTGTATCTCCTATTGTGTATGTTACTGTATATGGACTATTTACTGTTGCTCTATTTGGTGTATTTAAATAATATAATGTTGAACATTGTGTGGTGCTACTACTTGTTTTACATGTATATTTTCCTATTAGGTTTTTATTATTTGCATAATTATCTTGTGATGGATTCACTAATGTAAATGTTCCTGCAGTGAGGTCATATGTATAAGAGTCAGCATATTGATAATCTCCTGACATTGCTACTGCTGAACCATTACTTGCTGATACTACCCCTTTATGTGTGTCTTGAGTATTTATTGCTTTACAATGTCCACTTCCATCAGGGTCTCCATTATATATTAGTTTTACTCCTCCTGTATCTGTTGTTCTTATCATTTGCCAACAATATCCTGCAAATCTAACATTTATTTTGTCTAATAGTTCTGCTGCAACAGTAGAATTTGCTGCTTTTATATAATATATTGTCTTTGTACCAGTTACTCCATATGTATCATTTGAAGATCCTGAATAAGTTGCTGCATATGTTCCTGCCTTTGCTAATTTTTTTAAGACTGCATATAATCTAGTTGATGTGTAATAAGCATATACTGTTAGATTATTTGAGGCTGTTGTACTACTTGTTACTTGTGTACCTGTTCCATCTTCTCCTGTATACCATCCATGAAAAGTATATCCTTGTTCTACTTGTGGTGTACATAATTCTCCCCATGGTGAATTCTTTCTTACTTCTTTAGTTGTACATCCTGTTCCTTCATCATCTGTATAAGTTAATGTATATCTTTGATAATTTGGTGCACTATTTCCTGTATTAACATTGATTGTTAAAGCATACTTCTCACTTACACTATTTGCTGGTGCATTACTATCTAACCATAAATATAACTTAAAATTATGTACTGTTTCTGTTCCATTTGATGATATTGTTCCTTTATACACTGTTTGGGGATTCCCTGTTGTTACTGATCCTGATGTTGGTAGTGTCCCTACTATTACGCCATTAGTATAATTTACATTATCCCCGTTTCCTTCTATATTAAATCCTGCATCTGTTACAATATTATTTTCTTTCTTTAAGCCTATTCTTATCTTTTGATCTGTATCATAACTAAATGTTGTTGTGTTTTGTGTTGTTACTGTTATTTCATAATTTAATTCTGCATTCCCACTTGCTTCCATTACTACTTGGAATGGAAAATAATTATTACTTTGATATGCATCTGCTGCACTCATTGGTTCAGCATTATTTATTGATGCAAAACTTGTATCTTCGACATATCTCATTGATATAGTTCCTGTAGAGATACTATTATTACCTGTCTCTGCGGTATCAGTCCATAAAGAGTATGTTATTCCTACTACTGATAGTGTTGATAAAATCACACCAAAAAGTGAAAACAAAAGTGGATATTTGTTTCCTTTTTCTTTGAAGAACATCTTGGTATCAAATAATGTCTTACTTATTTTAGTTGTTACTCTACTTAATCTATCTTTCATTTGTACCCTCTATTCTATACCTATTATAGTATAAATATTAATTTATTTCAATTAAAAAGCAAGAATAAATCTTACTTTCTTACTCTTTGTTTAATTAATTGAGGTTCTTTTACTTGAATATCTTCTTTATTATGGCTTTCTTTTTGATATTCAACTAAATAATTACGATATCTTTTTAATTGCTCTATTGTGGAATTAGTTATTACCTCTTTAAAAGTAGTCTTTTTTTCTTCTTGTTTTGATTCTATTATTTCTTCCTTCTTAAATGATTCATTGCGAAGTTCAACTTTTTCTACTACTCTATTTAATCTAATAGCATTATACCTTTGTAACATAATACAATATAAATTAATAATAACTGCACTCGCAGTACTAATTGTTGTAATTATAGGTGATCTTCCATCAATAATTCTTACCATTATGGGAACACAAGTAAGTAAATCAACTGTATATCTAATACTATTTGCTAATGGATACTTCTTATATCTTTTAATATCATCTAAATTTGTAACTTTACCTAAATTAAAATTACTCTTTTGTTCATAGTAAAGCTTATCAACACATTTGTATCTCTCTGTACGTTTCATTGGTAAAGTAAAAGGATAAACAAGTGCACAAGTTATAAAATTTCTTCTAATAAAACCGATTTTTTGAAACTTTTTTATACCAAGTGCTTTATAAATTTTTAATTCTTTCTCATTAAACTTTTTCATAATCTCATCCTAACTAGTACTAAGACGTGTAAAATAGATTATATACTAAATATAAAAAAATATCAAATAAAAACCGAACTTCAAACAGCTCGGATATTTTTAATTTGGAGGGGCCAACCAGATTTGAACTGGTGCTCAAGGTTTTGCAGACCCATGCCTTACCACTTGGCTATAGCCCCAAGTACGTATTCAATTATAGCAATATTTTTCCATAATTTCAAGTATAATTATGTGTAAAGTAGTTTTTATTATATATACATATCAAAGTATAATTGTTATAATTATAATAGATTATATATATAAAATATATGAGTAAGAGGTGATAATATGACAAAAATAAATAAACTACTAGTTTCTAGTTTTATTATGTTATTATCTTTATTTTATATAAATGTAAGAGCCGAAGAATTAACCGGTACAACAACTGGTGCCGTTCATGTTAGAAAAGGACCAGGCACTAATTATGGTTCAGTTGTTACCCTATCTAAAGGGAAACCAGTTACTTTAGTTAGTAGTACATTAGTACCTGATCAAAAAGGTTGTTCTGCAGGTTGGTACCAAATTAATTATAATGGTTCTACTGATAGATATATTTGTAGTACTTATGTTAATTTATCTAATTCCTCAGTATCTTATTTTACTCAAGAAAGTTGGAATGCTCGTACCAATAGTAATTCGGCTACAATTCGTAAAGGCGCTGGTACTAATTATGGTTCACAAGGATCACTAATCTTTGGAACTGAAGTTAAAATTTTAAGTGAAGGAAAAACTGGTAATGGTTGTAATGATAAGTGGTACAAAATATCATATCATAACAATAAAACTGGTTATATATGTTCTACTTTTGTTTATAAATATGAAAATATAACATCTACCAATGAAGAATATAGTAATGTTTTAAGTGAGGCAGGATTTCCTACAAGTTATCATCCCTTCTTAACACATTTACACAATAAATATCCTAATTGGAATTTTAGAGCAATTAATACTAATATTGATTTTAAATATGCTGTATCCGGAGAAGAAGGAAAGAATTATACTCAATCAACAATTTCAACTTATCGTACTTCTTCCACCCCAGTCGAAGGAAAAACTTGGTTTAGAGCTACTACCGGTTTGATAGCCTTCTATCTAGATCCAAGAAACTTTTTAAACGAAAAAACAATCTTTATGTTTGAAAACTTAGGGTATGATAGTGAAACTCAAACAAGCGAAGTTGTTAAATCAATATTTGGTAGTGGTAGTCTATCAGGAGATATTTATACTAATGCTTTTATGAAAGCCGCTAATGACTACAACGTTAGCCCAGTTCATTTAGCAAGTAGAGTTAAACAAGAAGTTGGAGTAAATGGTAACAAAGCAACTAATGGCAGTGAATTTACCTGGGAAGGAAAAACATATTCCGGATATTATAACTTTTATAATATTGGAGCTTATGGATCTGACCCACTTATAAGAGGTCTTGCATATGCTGCAGGTCTTCTTGGTAACACTTCTTATGGTGTACCATGGAATACAGTTGAAAAATCTATTGGTGGTGGTGCTAAATTCATCGCTAATGGTTACATTTCTAAGGGACAATACACTATGTATTTTCAAAAATTTAATGTATCCCCTACTTCTAGTTATTCAAGATTTACTCATCAGTATATGACTAATGTTAATGCACCAACAGCAGAATCAATATCAACTTATTCATCATATAATAAAGCTAATCAATTAAATACAGCATATACTTTTGCAATACCAATTTATAAAAATATGCCAGAAGATTTTGTAACTCTTCCACCAGTTGGTGATACCAATAATGATTTAACTAGTATTTCAATTAATGGAATCAATATAAGTGAATTTGATAAAGATGTATTAGAATATAATTATAATATCTCCAGTTTAACAACTAAAGTAACAATTGGAGCAACCCTTGCAAGTACCAAGAGCAGTGTTGAAGGATTAGGAGAATATGAATTAACAAATGATGTTACAACAGTTAATATTATAGTTACATCTGAAGCTGGTTTATCTCAAACATATAAAGTTATTATTACTAAAGTAGAACCAGTTAATACAAGTATTACTGAAATATTAAATAGCAATTATAAAATAACTAATAATTATTTAACTAGTATTGAAGCAAATACAAATGTAACAACTATTATAGAGCATTTAAAAGCAATCGATGCCACACTAACAATTAGTATAAAAGATGTAAACAATAATGATAAAACAACAGGTCTTATTGCAACTGGCGATAAAATAACAATTACTAAAGATGATCTTACTGAGACATACATAATTGTAATTAGAGGTGATACTAGTGGTGATGGTAAAATTAACGCTCTAGATTTACTACAAGTTCAAAAACATATTTTAAAATCTACTACTTTAACTCTTCAAAGGTTTGAAGCAGCAGATACAAATTATGATGGTAAAATTAATGCTTTAGATTTACTAAGAGTTCAAAAATATATCTTAGGGGATTTAAAATTTAAATAGGAGGATTTATGAAATATATTAAAAAACTACTTATTTTTATAATACTTTTAATGTTCCCTTTCTTAGTTAATGCCGCTTCATCAACTGTCAAAATAACATCTTCAACTACAAAACCAATTATTGGAAATACTTTTAAAGTAACAGTTAAAGTATCATCATCAGTTAGTTTAGGAAGTGTCAGTTATACTTTAAGTTATGATACTTCTAAACTAAAATGTACAAGTGAAAAAAGTGAAGCTTGGGTTGCTAAAAATGGCAGTACTAAATCATTTACTAAGACATTTACTTTTAAAGCAATTGCTTCAGGTAGTAGTAAAGTAACAGTTAAATCATATGAAGCATATGCTTATTCTAATGAAGCTTATTTAAAACCAAGCATTTCACCAATTACTATATCCCCTATTTCTAAAGCTGCTTTAGAAGCATCATATAGTACTAATAATTATTTATCTAGTTTAAATATTAACCCTGGAAGTTTATCACCAAAATTTGATAAATCAGTAGAAACATATCATGTAACACTAGAACCAAATATTGAAAAAATAACCATTTCTGGTAAAAAAGTCGAATCACATGCTTCAATATCAGGATTAGGAACATTTAAAGTTAGTGAAGGAGACAATAAATTTAAAATAGTTGTTACTTCACAAAAAGGTACTACTAGAACTTATACAATTATTGCCACTGTAGTTGATAAAAATCCTATTAAGATAACAGTAAATAACAAAGAATATACGCTAATTAAAAAAGATAGCATGTTGAAAGAACTAGATACCTTTAAATCTGGTACAGTTACCATCAATGATCAAACTATACCTTCTTTATATAGTGAAATTACAGGCTTTAATCTAGTAGGTTTAAAAGATGAAGAAGGAGATATAAGTTTAGCAATATATAATGAAAAAAATAATTCATACACTTTATATGATGAATTAAAATTTGATACTATCACCTTATTCCCTACTAAGTTTGATAAACCATTTAAAAATTATCTAAAGAAAGAAATAACTATTAATGATACCATAGTAGAAGGTTATAAATATAAAGATAATTCTGATTTTATAGTTATTAGAGGTATAAACATTGAAACAGGAGAAACCAATACTTACATTTATGACCAAAAAGAAGAAACTTTACAAAGATATAATGATGAAACAGAAAAAGAAATAGAAGATAAACTAAAAGGAAAAGATTTCTTGGTTTTAGTCTTAGGATTAGGTTTAATATTAGAATTATTCTTAATAATAATCTTTATTGGTAACAACATATCAAAAGCAAAAAAGAGAAAGAAAGAAAAATTAGAAGAAACAAAAAAAGAAAAACATTAATTGTTTTTCTTTTTATATTTACAAATATTGATAAATTTACAATTTAAACATTCTGGTTTAATTGCCTTACACTTGTATCTTCCAAATAATACTAATTGATGATGAACTTTAATCCAAGTTTCTTTAGGAAAGTATTTTTTTAATTTCTTTTCTATCTTTATAACATCATCTTTTTCTTTAGCAAGACCAAGTCTTTTGGAAACTCTACTAACATGAGTATCAACTGCAATATTAGGAATATTAAATAAATTAGCTAAAACAACATTAGTAGTTTTTCTGCCTACCATAGGTAAACTTTCTAAATAAGTTCTATTATTTGGTACTATTCCATTATAATATTTTAATAAACTCTTACTAATATCAATAATTGCTTTAGATTTTTTAGTATAATTACCAAGTTCTCTTACAATATTTGATATATCATCTAAATTAGCATTTGCTAATTTTTCTAAACTATCATACTTATTAAATAAAACACTTGTTACTTTATTAACCCTTTTATCAGTTGTTTGAGCACTTAACATAACTGCAATTAACAGTTCATAATCTTTATGATAAATAAGTTCACATTTTGCATCAGGATATAAAATATCTAAATACTCTAAAACATCATTCATTATCTTCTAACCAATTATAATCAAATAATTCTATTTCTTCCGAATCATTATCTTTCTTTTCTATTTTCTTTTTACCCCAAGCATAGATTATTTTATCAACATATCTAATATTAAATACTCCATTTAATACAGCTTCTTTTACTGCTTTTTTAATAGTATCTTCTTTAACACCATTATCTAACCATTTCTTAATTGTTTCATATTCTATAGGGCTTAGTACTCTACCAAAATCTTTTTCAATTAAAGAGTAAATATCACTACTCTCGTTTGATGTTTTATCTTGTTCAATTACATTCATTAAAACCTTATTACTAAAATTATCAATAGATAAATACTCTTCACTTACTCCTCTATCATTTTTAATAACTTTCTCTTCAATTAACTTCTTTTCAGTAAGTGAACTAATTATTCCCATAATACTATCTACTGAGAAAGATAATTCCTGATGAAATAAATCAATATTTAAAGGAGCATCATGTCCAAAAGTCTCTAAATAACATAAAAATATTAATTCTTCTAAAGAAAGTTTTAATTCATCTTTAAGGCTTAACAAATATGTTGGTAAAATAATATTCTTAGATTTAATAATTTCTAATACTTTCTTACTCTTCATAAACTACTCCTTGATATTTATTCTTAATATAATCCATTATTTCATTCTTATCATTATGTAATCTACTATTTAATATATTTTCCTCTAAATCAGGATAAATATGTCTTAATAAATCTTTATTTTTTAAGCTTAATAAATTACATATTTCTGTAGAAGTTATATTTATATCTTTAATATTTTTAATAGGTAAAAGTTCATACTTATTTAAGTATTCTTGACGATCTAACCCCATTATTTCAGCAGCTATTGAAGTAACATAACTACCATATTTATACATAGTATAATTATTAATTCCCTTATCAATCATATCATAAATATGTTCTTTAATACTTTTTTCACTTCTAGTAACCATATATTTATTATTAATATCAATAACTATCCACATACCTAAAATATCTTTAGTTAATAAAGCTTTATCTAAATTATCTATTTCTAGGTATTCCTTAAGCTCTAATTCTTTTATTAAACTAATTCCATACCCTTTATACTCACTTACTAAAATCTTTGTTAATTCTTCTTTTTTACGTTCATATGAAAGATTTTTTAATAATTCTCTATTATTAATAATAGCCTTTTTTAAATCTTCATCTATTCTAAAGTTTAAAACAGTTGCAAATCTAACTGCTCTTAATATTCTTAAAGCATCTTCTTTAAGAACTAAATCAGGATCTTTTATTGTTTTAATTAAACCCTTCTTTAAATCACTAACACCATCAAGTAAATCAATAATATTACCATCTACATCCATACATATAGTATTAATAGTAAAATCTCTTCTAGATAAATCCTCCTTCAAGTCTTTAATATATTCTACTTCTACAGGTTTACGATTGTTTTCATATTTAATTTCTTTTCTAAAAGTTGTTATTTCATAATCAATATTTTGTGATTTTAAATAAATAGATCCATATTCAAATTTAGGGACTAAAGCATCACTAAATACTTCTTTTATTTCTTTCGGTGTTGCATCTGTACAAATATCAACATCATAACTTTCTCTTTTTAAAATATAATCTCTTACAAAACCACCAACTATATACGCTTGGTAACCATTATCAATCAGTTTTTTTAATATTTTTAAACTATTTTCTTTCATATGTTACCTCCCATAAAAATTATATCATATTTAAAGAAAAAAACGATTATAAATCGTTTAATATTTCTTCTATTGCTATTTTTCCATATTCATAAGTAAGAGATCCTTGTAAATATGCAATATATGGTTCCCTTACTGGACCATCACAAGAAAGCTCAATAGATGATCCTTGAGTAAATGTACCAGCCGCCATAATTACTTTTGAATCATATCCTGGCATATCACTAGGATATGGTGTTACGAATGAATCAACTGGGCTATATTTTTGTACCCCTTGAATGAATTTAACGAGTTTTTCTTCATCATGAAAGATTATGTTTTCTACTATATCTCCCCTATCTTCATTATATCTAGGTTCAACTTCAAATCCTTTCTTTTCGCATAAATAACTTGCCAACACTACAGTTTTCAAAGCATTACGAACCACACTAGGTGCCAAGAACAATCCTTGTAATATTTCTTTATTCATATTTAAAGTGGGCCCCACTTCTTTTCCAAGTCCAGGCGCTGTTAATCTTTCTGCACATAGACTAACTAAATCGCCTCTTCCTACAATATATGCACCATTTGACGCAATACCACCACCAAGATTTTTAATTAAGGACCCGACACATATATCTGCCCCTACTTCAATCGGTTCTTTAGTACTTACGAATTCACAATAGCAGTTATCGACAAAAATAATTACATCTTTATTAATCTCTCTTATAAACTTAATTACTTTTTCTAACTTATCAATTACAATTGTTTTTCTTGTTGAATAACCTTTAGATCTTTGTATTTCAATAACTTTAATACTTTTATCTTCAAGTAAAGCCTTTTTTATTTCATCATAGTTAAAATCATTATTAACTAAATCTATTTGTTTATAATTAACACCATAAGACTTTAAAGAACTAGGATTATCAATTAATCCAATAACTTCATCTAAAGTATCATATGGTTTACCTGTAATTGATAAAAGTGTATCATTTGGCCTTAATAAACCAAATAAACCAACAGTTAAAGCATGAGTACCAGAGATAAATTGTGTTCTAACTAGAGCATCTTCACTTTTAAATATTTCACTATATACTTTTTCTATCTTTTCTCTTCCTAAATCATCATATCCATAACCAGTAGTAGAGGAAAAAGAACTAGTTGAAACTTCATTATGTCTAAATGCATCTAATACTTTTTTACTATTTTTCAAACATATATCATCATATTTATTAAATATTTCTTTTAAATCATCTATCACTTTAACATCCTCCATCCACTCTTATTACTGTATTATTTATATAACTAGCTTCATCACTACTTAAGAAATAAATAACATTTGCAATTTCTTTAGGACTTGCAAATCTTTTTAATAAAATTTTCTCTTCTTCATCTTTTCTAAAATTACTTTCTAATGTCTTATTCATATCTGTATCTACCCAACCAGGGGCCACACAGTTTACTCTAACTTTTGGGGCAAGTAACTTTGCAAAATTATGAGTTAGTGATATAACACCAGCTTTTGATACATCATAATCAATACTTTCAGGATAATTAGTATCAATGCCGTTAGTACTTGATACATTAATAATAGAACCAGTCTCTAACAAATTAATAGCATACTTTGTTACTAAGAATGTCCCTGTTAAATTAACACTTAATACTTTTTCAAATTCTTCTTTTGTCTTTAATGAAATATCATTATCGATAGCAATAGCTGCATTATTAACAAGGCAATCGATACTACCATATTTTTCTTTAATAAGATTAAACATCTTCTTAACTTCTTCTTCATTACTAATATCACACTTTACTACTAATGCTGAAATATGATAATTATCTATTAAGTATTTTTCTAACTCTAATGCCTCTTTTTCACTATTATTATAATTAATTATGACATTATAATGATTTTCTGCAAACTTAATAGCAATTTCCTTTCCAATGCCTTTACTAGCTCCTGTTATTAAAACTGTTTTCATAGCCCACCTCATTTCAACCAGTGATAGTTTATCATAAGACATTAAAAAAGTCGAGATTAGTCTCAACTTTTTTATTTTTTTACTCTTTGTCTTACGTGTTGAATAAATGAATTTGTTTTATAACTTTCTTTTTTCAAATATGATTGTTCTCTAACATATTTAATTCTTCCTTCAACATCAAAATCTGCATGCTTAAAATACCAATCGACAGCTCCCTCTTTGCATACTTTATCCGCTGTTTCACGCGATTCAATATCCCAATAAATATCACCAACGTAACGTGTTTTAGATTCACTATCAACCAAAATGGGTTTTCGTCCACAGTCAACATCAGGAACATATTTAACATCACAAACTCTAATACCTGTTATTGCTTCAACATATCCTAAAAGTGTTCTTTCACCTAAAATTGATCTTTTCACTACAGGTTTTACTAGAAAACATTCTAAAACTTCTGATTCTTTAAATGCTTCAACAGCATTCCCGGGTATTAATGATGCCTTGGCTAAGTATAGTTCATCTAAAACTTTAATTCTATCTCCCAACATAAAAACTCCCCTTCTCATAAAAAGTATCCAAATTATATCATAATTAAACAAAAAAGTCAATAATCACCATATATTTCAATTAAACAAAATAAAAACCCTTATAAAGGGTTAATTAACTTATGGTAGCCAGTATGGGACTCGAACCCACGAATATCGCCTTGAGAGGGCGACGTGTTAAACCACTTCACCAACTGGCCATAAATTATGTGCGTACCACATAAAAACTACATTAATTTTACAACAAATATTACCTTTATTCAAGTGTATTTCATAAAAAAAGAATATGTTTAATATTCTTTTTTATTTTTTAACCTCAGGTATTGTTAAATATTTAGATAATTTAGAAGTTGATTTAACCAAGTAATTATTACAATTTTCCTTAGCAAGACAAAGTTTACCATTATTTATATATATTTGCATATAATATGGTTTATCATCTTGCATAAAATATCCATAAATACACTTATTATCATCACTTATTTCATATTCACCAGAATACTTTAATTCATTAGTACTTTTACCATCTTCTATATCATATCCAAGATAATCCCAGCTTCCTTCTTCATAGAAGTTAACTTCAGCATATGATTGTCTCACAACTTCATCATCATTTACCCAATCAACATAATGATGCCATTTACCAACATATGATGACTCAGAATTCCATTTAAGAGGATTTTTAAAACCACCTCTAAAAAATACGAAATATAGTCCTAAACCAATCAATAATACTGCAATAACTAAGAAAAATATCTTTTTTTTCATATCCATATCACCTACTATATATTAAGTATATCATACATAAAAAAAATGTAAAAGTCATATTTTTTTATTTATCTTATTCAAAAACACTAAACCAAGCGAAATGAAATAAGATAAAAAATATATTATTGGCATAACAATATATATATTACTAATTTTACCCTGTAAAAAGCCATAAAAATCATATTTAATCCAATTATTATTCAGATTAATTAGTACCACACTAGTATAATATATTGAATAGATAAACATTGGTAATATTCCCAATAAGGCATATTTATATTTATTATTATGTTTTTCAAATATTATATATGATATTAAAGACAACATAGGCACTATTAAATGAAAAAACAAATTAGTATTATTGTACATAGCATAAAATCCATATTGAGGTGCTAAAAAAAGTAATGTTGTTAAAAAGGTTAAAGTTATTCCGGAGGTTGCAACTAGTTTTAATATATATACAAAAATAGGTATAGAATTAATTTTATTTTTTAATAATTTCATATCATAGATTACAAAAATAAAGGAAACTATCCCCATTAGTATATTAGAATCAACTGTATAGAATTTAAACATTTCTATTTTAGAAGCTTCAAGAAGCGTCTGATCTGACATAAATTTAAACCCCGTAAACATAAATATACATCCTAAAACAACTAATAATACAATTATAAAATTTAAAATAAATGATATCTTTACTTTTTTCACACTACCACCACCAATATTTTATCATAACATTCTACTTCTAGTTAGAATTCTTTTCTTACTTTCCAATAAACCAGTTCTTAACTCATTAAAACTTTGCATAACAATATCCTTATTGTGTGGATAATCTTTAACATAGTTTGTTGTACCATATATTGTTTCTAAATCGTCCAAATCTATCAAAGCCAAATTTTTAGTTATAGGATTTATAAGTACATTTTCTCCCCTAATATCTCTAGGCACAATATCATGATCAAGTAAATCATTTATAAGTAATAATGTCTTATTTAAATATTCACTTAATTCATCATGACTAATACTATCTAATGCATCCCAAAAAGAAACATAATCTTTTAAATAATTCATCTCTATTCCTACATATAACCCTTTATAAGATAAAACTCCAGTAATTAATCCTTTAGATTTGGTTTTTTCCAATCTTTCAAAATCTTTTAAGCGTTTATATGGGTCTTTAAGGCCAAATTCTTTATCAACCATCAAATTAACATCAACTTCTTGATCTAAATATGTTTCATCCCCACTCATATAAGTATTTATTAAAGTTTTATAATAAATCTTATAAACTTTATCTTTTCTAGCAACTAAAACTCCATAGCCACCATAACCACATGGTTCTTTACAAAATAACATATTTAAAAGTTTATATCTATCCAATTCAATCATTTTCATGAAAGTCCACCTAAATCTATTTAAAAACAAAATAAAATAGTAATATATGTAACAACAATATTAAAGGAAGTCCGATAATAAAAATTTTTTTCTTTGTTTTATGATGAAATATTTTCATTGCTAAAATACCACCTATTTCACCACCAAACAAAGAAAATAATAATAAAGTTGAAACGCGTATTCTTCTTTTTTCCCTAATTGCTAAAAATTTATCTAATCCATAAATAAAAAAAGTAATTATATTAATTCCTAATAAATAATATAAAATCCAAATATTTTCCTTAATAAAATTCATATTTATCACTAATTTATTATAACATTGATATCTAATCTAAAACAATAAAAAACCAGTTTAATACTGGTTATTTTTTCTTATCATAATCGAAGTCTATAATAGTATCCATACTATCTTCTAAATATTTAGGATTACTAGCAATCTCTTGAGCTAATTTCATAGACTTTGCAAAATAAAATCCATCAGCAATTCTCTCATCTAAAGTTGCAGTTATATCTACTGTATATTTTCCTTTTTCTTCTTTAATAGTACCGATAGTTATAACAATAGAATTTGTACCATAATTATTTAAATGATGATAACATGAATCACACTTAATACTACCCAAATTAGATAAAAGTAAAGTTGAATAGTTAGAGTCACCACTAGTTAAAGAATCGGGAACCCATCCATGATAATCTAACCATTTTATAAATCTAACAATTATTCTCATTAACCATCTTGGAAATTTAGTTAGAGCTTTTAGTGTTTTATCCATATCATTTGTACCATCACTTTTTGTTTTAAAAATATCAACTGCCATTCTATGAGCTAGTTCAACACCAGTTTCTTTAGGGTCAATTTTTAAGAATACAATTTTTTCTTCAGCCTTATCTGATAACTTATCCTTGGCAATAAAAGAAATAGAAACATAATTTCTTTGATACATTCTATGTCCTTGAACAAATCTATTTAAATACTCTCTATTATAAATAACTTTAGAAAATATTGCAGCTAAACCTTGAAAATATGTATACTTAAAATCTAATTTTTCATTCTTTCTATCAATCCATTTAACTAGTTCGGTGATATCTAAAAAAACAGTTTTTGATACTTCACATTCAATCCTAGTTTCCATTAAATATGGCATTATTGCATGTACTGAATCTTTTGGTTTAATATAAACTCCATCTTTTCTATTTTTACTCATACTACTTACCTCTCCAATCATTTATTTTTTTTCGTAGCGTTCTTGTTCTTCTTTTTCTAATTTTCTATAATCAATTTTATTATATAAAGTTTTAGGGAGGGATTCAACTATCTCTATATTTTTAACTTGAGAATAAGCCGCTAAATTTTCTTTACATAATTTCTTTAATTCATTTCTAAATTTTAAATTATCGCTCTTACCTTCTTTTAATACAATCAAAGCTTTAGGAACATGCATTTTATATTCATGAGGAATACTTATTACAGCGCACTTTGCTACATCAGGATGTCTTTCAATAACTTCTTCTATTACACTAGGATAAACATTAAATCCACTTGATATAATAATTCTCTTTAGTCTTTGTGTAAAATATATTACGCCATTAGGGGAAATATAACCAACATCTCCAGTATGTAGCCATAACTTCCCATCACTATGCCTTCTTAGCATCTTCTTTGTTTCCTCTTTATTATTTAAATACCCCATCATCAAAGTAGGACCAGTGACACATATTTCTCCTTCTTCACCTGAATCAAGTGGTTCTATAGATTCTGGTTCACATATACAAAACTCATTACCTATCATAGGTATACCAATTGAACCTGGTTCATTAGATCCATCAAACGTATAAGCTGTAGCCGCTACGCTTTCGGTCATTCCATATCCTTTAGATATTGCAATCTTAGCGCCATGACTTCTTAAATAGTTATTCATTCTTGTTTCCATATTAATTGTTAAATAATCTCCACCACTAATAACATATTTTAAAGAAGACAAATCTAAATTATCAAATTTCTTATTATTTAACATTGCTTCCCATAACGTAGGAACACCCGCTAAGATATTAGGATGATATTTATCAATTATTTTATAAAATCTATTAGCATCAAATTCTGGCATTAATATAACTTCAACCTTTAAAGTTAAAGGGCAATGACAGCATACACCTAATCCAAATCCATGAAATATTGGAAGAATAGTTACAATTTTATCTTTTGGTCTTGCATCATATACGTTAACACCACCCTGCTGTGCTAAAGCATTAAAACTATAATTACTTATCATTATTCCTTTAGGAGTACCAGTAGTACCGCCACTATGAAGAATAATACCTAAATCTTTAGCAAGTACTCTTTCACTAGTATCTTTATGATAAGAATAGCCAAGATTTAAAAATTCTTTCCAAGATATATAATTAGGGTCATTAAATGGTTTCATTATCTTAAGACCTTTTGTTAATGTATATCCAATTTTTAATTGCTTAGGCATAGACTCTTTAACTGATACAAGTATAATCTTACTAACACTAGTTTTCTCTAATACACTTCTTAATTTTTCATAGTTAGCATCATATAAAACCAGTATTTTAGACTTTGATTCATTTAAATAAAACTTAATTTCGTTAGGAGCTGACAAAGGATGAATCATATCTGCAACTGCCCCAATTTTATTACAAGCATAAAATACTTCCAATCCTTCAGGGGTATTAGGCATACAAATAGAAACTATATCATTCTTCTTAACGCCTAAAACTTTTAATGATTTTGAAACTAAATCTATTTTCTTAAAAAAGTCATGATAAGTAATTCTATTTCCAAAGTAATTAATACAATAAGAATACAAATCATTACCCACATTATCTATCATGTAATTATAGATTGATTTATTTGTAAACTTTATTTTCCTATCTTTTCTAGAATAATAAGAAAGCCATAATTCATTGTTATTTTTTTTCTTTCTAAATAATTTGACAAATAAATTCTTAATTAGTCCCATATATCCTCCAAATTATTTTATCTTTCATACATTTATATTATACGCCCATAAATATAATTTAACAAATAAAAACGGACAACCTTGTCGTCCGTATAAATCAAATGGTAGCGAGAGAGGGGGTCGAACCCACGACCTTCCGGGTATGAACCGGATGCTCTAGCCAACTGAGCTATCTCGCCATAAAAGTAAGCAATAACATTATAGCAGTGTTATCGCTTATTTTCAACTGTTTTTTTATTTTTTATAAAATAATATTAATTATTTTATCTGGTACATAGATAACTTTCTTAATATCACCAGTTATTAAATTAGGATATTCAGTCTTAATTTTATCTATTATGTTCTTCTCTTCTTCTCCTCTAGTAATAAGTATAGTCTTTTTCATCTTACCATTAATTTGAATTGGTAAATTAATCTCGTCACTACTTAAATACTTAGAATCATATTCTGGCCATTTTGCATCAACTATATTTTCCTTAAATACTATTTCATACATTTCACTAGTTATATGTGGTGCTAATGGATTTAGTAAAGTTAAGAATATTCTTAATTCTTCTTTAGTAATAAATCCATCATCTTTAACTTTCTTAACAAATGTCATAAGTGAAGCGATAGCCGTATTTAATTTTAAGCTTTCTAAGTCTTCTGTAACTTTTTTAATCAAATTATTTATCACATAAATATGTTCTTTTGATACTTCTTCACCTTTAATCATATCTTTAAATGACCAAACTCTATTAATAAAGCTTGTAATACCATTTATACCATCAAAAGTCCATGGTGTATTATCTTCATAACCACCTAAGAAATGAACATGTAATCTTGCAACATCACTACCATATTTATCTATAACTTCCATTGGTGAAACACCATTTGTTGAACTTTTGCTCATTTTCTTGCCGGTATTATCAAGAATTAATCCACTACCCATCTTTTTCTTAAATGGATCTCTTGTAGGAACTACACCTATTTCATATAAGAAGTTTTGCCAGAAGAAAGCATATAAAACGTGTCTTGTAATATGTTCTGTTCCTCCAGTATAACAATCAACACTACCCCAATATTTTAATTTATCAAGACTTGCTAATTCTTTATCATTATGTGGATCACAATATCTTAACCAATACCATGAAGATCCTGCCCAGTTTGGCATTGTATCAGTTTCTCTTTTAGCAGGTTTACCACATTTAGGGCATTTAACATTAACCCAAGAAGTAACTTTTGACAATGGAGAACTTCCATCTTCCCTTGGCTTATAATCAGTAATTTCTGGAAGTACTACTGGTAAATCTTTTTCATCAATTGGTACTATACCACAGTGATCACAAAATACTACAGGGAATGGTTCGCCCCAATATCTTTGACGATTAAATGACCAATCTTGCATCTTATAATTAACTGTTTTATGTCCTCTATTTTCCTTAATTAGTTTTTCACTAATCTTTTCTTTCGCTTCTTTTACAGTTAAACCACTAAATTCTTCTGAATTCATAAGTTTACTATTTAATTTTAAATAGTCATATTTTTCAAATGCTTTTTCACTTACATCCCCTTCAATTACTTGTATCATTGGTATATCAAAAGCTTTTGCAAATTCATAGTCTCTTTGATCATGAGTTGGAACTGCCATTACCATACCTGTTCCATAATTTGCTAAAACAAAATCTGCAGCATATAAAGCTACTTTCTTACCATTAACAGGATTAATTGCATACAATCCTTCAATAAGACATCCAGTCTTTTCTTTTTGATCTGAAATACGATCAAATTCACTACGATATTGAGTCTCTTCACGATACTTTAATACTTCATCATAATTTTTTATTTTATCTTTAAATTCATCAATTAAATGGTGTTCTGGAGCCATTACCATAAAAGTAATACCGTAAATGGTTTCAATACAAGTCGTAAAGATATCAGAAGTTGTTAGTTTATTACCTTCTTCATCAACAATATCAAAACTAACTTGCATTCCTTCACTTCTACCAATCCAGTTTCTTTGAAGTTCTTTTAAGTTTTCATTCATTTCAATTCTATCAACATTTTCAAGTAGTTTTTCAGAATACTCTTTCATCTTTAAGAACCAAACATTTCTGTTTCTTTGAACTACTTGTCCATGACATCTATCACAAATTCCACCTTGACTATCTTCATTAGATAAAACAGTTTGACAATTAGGACAGAAGTTTACAATACCTTCTTTTTTATAAGCTTTATCGTGCTTAAATAATTGTAAAAATATCCATTGTGTCCATTTATAATAGTCAACATCACTGGTACAAAAAGCACGATCATAATCAAATGATAAGCCTAATTTCTTTGATTGATCCATCGCTTTCTTCATACCATTTCTAACAAATTCTTTAGGATCTGTTCCATCTTTTAAAGCTGCATTCTCCGCAGGCAAACCAAAAGAGTCTCCCCCTATTGGAAATAATACATTATATCCTTGTAATCTTTTCATACGAGCAAGTGCATCAGCTGGAACTGTTCCCTTTAAATGTCCCATATGAAGATTACCACTTATATTAAAAAACTCATATAAAACATAATATTTTGGTTTAGTCGGATGAAAATCTATTGCTTTAAAACATTTAGTTTCATCCCAAATCTTTTGCCATTTTTCTTCTACTTCTTTAAAATTATACATGCTTTATCACCACTTTTTTAAATTCATTACTTTTTAATTTTAACACAAACTTTACTATTTAACAATTATTTATAGCAGTTTGATTTTATTTAATAGACTAACTAAAATATCTTTTTCTTCAATTTTAGTTATTTCAAAGCACTTATTTCCCAGATCCTTAAAAGATAATCCACAATGATATAATATCTTTTTATCAATAATTATAAATCTATCATGAAAAGAATTATTAACTACAAGTTTAACATTACTATATTGTATTTTATATTTATTATAGTCTCCATTATTATACTTATTAGTAATGATAATAATATTTTTATCTAATTTGGATAATATATCTAAAATATTTTTATCAATATAGTTATCAATTATGATTATTTCTTTTTTCGCTTTATTAAATATATCTATCAAAAGAGAATAAGAATCATATATTTGCCCCTCAAAGAATAAATGATTGTTCTTTTCTTTAAAATTAGAGAAAGTACTTTCTACTACTTTTAACCTCTCCTCATGCTCTAAAACTAAATTATTAATATATTTCTGTTCAATCAAACTATTAGAAATATACTGTTTCATTAAAACAAATGCCCGCATTATACTTACACTAATTTCAGATGCAACAGAAGTTTTTAAAACACTGGCAAGCATCACTACACCCTGCTCCGTAAACACATAAGGTAATTTTCTCACACCTCCATGAGCATTTAAACTTGAAGTTCCAAATTGGAACTTCAAGTTTTGATATTCTTCTGACGTTAATTGAAAATAAAAATCGTTTGGAAATCGCCTAATATTTCTATTCACAGCCTTGTTAACATCTTTAGTACCATTTGTACATCCATATAATTTTGCCAAATCAGAATCAAGCATTACTTGTTTTCCTCTTACTTCATAAATCATATCCTCTATTTTTACTTTTTCTTTTAATATAATGTTATCCATAACTCCCCCTCAATTATTATAAAGATTACTATTTAACAATTATTTATAGTAGTTTGATTTTATTTAATAGACTAACTAAAATATCTTTTTCTTCAATTTTAGTTATTTCAAAGCACTTATTTCCCAGATCCTTAAAAGATGATCCACAATGATATAATATCTTTTTATCAATAATTATAAATCTATCATGAAAAGAATTATTAACTACAAGTTTAACATTACTATATTGTACTTTGTATTTATTATAGTCTCCATTATTATACTTATTAGTAATGATAATAATATTTTTATCTAATTTGGATAATATATCTAAAATATTTTTATCAATATAGTTATCAATTATGATTATTTCTTTTTTCGCTTTATTAAATATATCTATCAAAAGAGAATAAGAATCATATATTTGCCCCTCAAAGAATAAATGATTGTTCTTTTCCTTGAAACTAGAGAAAGTACTTTCTACTACTTTTAACCTTTCCTCATGCTCTAAAACTAAATTATTAATATATCTCTGTTCAATCAAACTATTAGAAATATACTTTCTCATCATAACAAAAGTATTTATTATTTTTATACTAGTGTTAATGGCAATTTTAGAACGAAGTACACTAGCAAGCATGGCTATTCCTTGTTCTGTAAATACATATGGATTATATCTTCTACCACCACTTCCATTTGAGGTCACAATTTGTGACCTCAAACTAATAAATTCCGATTTAGTCAACTGAAACATAAAGTTACTAGGAAATCTGTCAATATTTCTCTTAACCGACTGCATAAATACCTTCGTTTCAACATGATATAATTTTGCCAAATCAGAATCAAGCATTACTTGTTTTCCTCTTACTTCATAAATCATATCCTCTATTTTTACTTTTTCTTTTAATATAATGTTATCCATAATACCTCCTGAATTATTAGTAATATTATGTCAAACATATATTCGTATGTCAACCATTATTTTTAAAATTTATTTATTTTTGAATTCTCATTTTTACTGGATTAACAGCATATTTTTCATCTACTTTTTGCAAAGTTTGATACATTCTCATAAATGGAATATAAAAATAGTCATACCTAGAACCAGAAGTTCTTAATCTAACATATATACCTGTAGGAGATTTAAAACCAGAATCTAGTAGTTTATCATTTCTAATAAATGTTAAACAGTATGAATCATAAAGTTTTGATATTTGCATTCTATCTTCTTCTTCAAACATCCCATCATCAGAAACCCAAGTGATGTTTTTATTTTCATCCACCAACAAGTTATAACCGCAGATTAAACTACTATCTATAAATCCATTCTTTGCTTTTCTTTCAAATATATTTCCTTCTATTACATCATTATATAATTTATCAAATATTTTATAGACTTCATTATCGCTAGTATTTATATCAAAATCTATAATTTTAGAAGTTCTAGAAGGTATTCTTTTTCCATCTTCCATTATCATATATAAATCAAGTACCCTGGAAAATAAAATGGTTAATGTTTTACCATCTTTAGTAAGTTTAATATCATAGGTATTATCCCAATTTGGAATCTTTTCTATCTTCATATTTATCACTCCAACATATTCAAATATTATAAACTATTAAATATTCAATTACAATATTATTGCCTTGATATATTCATTATAATTCCCACACTAACCATACTAACTAGTAAACTACTTCCACCATAACTAATAAATGGCAAAGTAACACCTGTTACCGGAACTATACCTACTACCACAGATAGATTTAATACTGCCTGAAAGATTATTTGAAAGATAACACTATAAACTAAATATTTAGCAAATAAATCTTCTTGTTTTAAAGCAATAGAAAAACCAGCATAAACAATTAAACCAAATAAAAATAAGATAACTATCGCCCCTACTATTCCAAATTCTTCACAAATGATTGAAAAAATAAAGTCTGTCTGAGGTTCAGGTAAATAAAAGTGTTTTTGTCTTGAATTTAGAAATCCAACACCAAGTAAACCACCAGGACCTATAGCATATAAACTTTGAATAATTTGAAATCCACTTCCTAAAGGATCTTTCCAAGGATTTAAAAATGCTACTATTCTCTTAATACGATATGGTGCAATCAAAATAATAAAAGTTATACCAGCCACTCCAGTACCTATTAAATAATAAAAATATTTCAAATCAAGTCCAGAAGCAAACATTAATGAAACAATGCTTAATAATAAGACCATACCTGTACCAAAGTCTGGTTGTAACATTATCAAAACAAAAAAAATAAATACAACTGCCAAAATAGGAATAAAATTTCTAAAACTATTACCCGTCTTTTCACTTTTACTTAAATATTTGGAAATAAAAATCATAAGCCCTAATTTTAAAGCTTCACTAGGTTGTATTCCAAAAGAGCCTATTCCAAACCAACTTCTTGAACCATTTCTTACCGTGCCTATACCAGGTATTAAAACTAAAATCATTAAAAAAAGACAAATACTTAATATTAAGTTTGCCTTTTCATAGTAAAACCTATAATTTATTTTACTTGTTATTTTCATTAATATATATCCAATTATAACAAATATAATTTGTTGTTTAACATATTTTAATGAATCATTATATTTATACTCTGCCCAAATATACGACGATGAATATATCATTATTATTCCAATTATTATTAATATTGTTACTGCTAAGAAAAGACAATTACGATATTTTCTTAACACTATATCACCTATATAATTCTATATCCAAACAGCAAAGAATATTCCAAGCATTGCAAAAATAATTCCAACTACCCAAAACAATTTAACAATATCAGGTTCACTCCACCCCATTTTTTCAAAATGATGATGAAGAGGTGCCATTAAAAATAACTTTTTATGTTTTCGTCTAACCCAATATATTTGTAATATAGCAGATAAAGTTTCAATTAGAAAAACAAATGCTACTAAAAATAATGTTACTTCACGTCTAGTTAAAATAGCAACTGTTGCAAGTGTAGCACCTAAGCATAATGATCCTGTATCTCCCATAAATATCTTTGCAGGATAACCATTAAACATTAAGAAACCTAATAATCCACCAATTAAAATAAAGCAAAAAATACCCATATCATAGTAACCAGCAAAAAGAGCAATCAAGGCATAAGCAATAAAGGCAAATGCTGAAAGTCCACCAGCCAATCCATCTAATCCATCCGTTAAATTAACAGCATTACTAAATCCTACTAAAAGTAGCAATACAAAGACACCATAAAACCATTTTAAATCCCAATTGATTCCAAGTGAAGTAACAATAAGTCTAGTATCACCATTATATTTCATAAATAATGCAAAGAATACTAAAGCAATAATAGTTTGACCTAAAAACTTTTGAGATATTGTTAAACCTTGGTTTCGTCCCTTTTTGATACTAATATAATCATCTAGAAAACCTAAGAAAGCATAAGATACAAAAACAAACAAAGTGATTGTTAAGTCATAACTAAAATCAATTTTTTTAGTTAATAGTAAATAACTAGTAATAACTAATGTTGGTAATATAAATATAAAACCACCCATTGTTGGAGTACCAGACTTTTTCTGATGATTTTCACCTACAAAAACACTTATTCTTTGACGAATTTTAATTTTTTTAAGAAAGGGAATTATTACCCATCCAAATAAAACAGACGCTACAAAACCAGCCATCATTGCTAATAAAACTTTTGTTAATGTTAACATATTCTTACCTCTTTTTCTTATTAATTATACTACAAAAATACTAACATATGCAAGTATACCTAATCACTTAATAATAATCTAATCTTACCAGTTGCGTAATGTCTAGTCCCTGCAACCGGTGTTTGTTCTTTTATTATTTTTCCAGTTCCTATATATTCTATATCAAAATTATATAAAAGTTTTTTAGCCTCTTTTATATCCATTCCAATTACATTAGGAACATCATAATATCTTTTATCGTTCCATTCATATTTTTTTTCTTTACTATCAGGCTGTCTTTCTATTTTCAAACTTTCTATAATATCAAGTAAGATTCTTCTTGCTACAGGAGTAGTTGTATAACTTGATAACATTGCAGTATTATGAGGATTATCAATTGCTACATATAATACTGCCTCAGGATCATTAGAAGGAACAACCGCCATAAAACTCATTATATAATTACCAATTAAATAATGTCCATTTTGAGCTTTTTGAGCTGTACCTGTTTTACCACCAATACGATATCCTTCAATATAGGTTTTTCTTCCTCCACCATTTGTAACAACACTTTCCAAAGCCATACGCATAATTAAACTAGTATTATTACTAATTGTTTTACGTACTAAAGTTCTATCATTTTTGATAATGACTTTACCCTTATTCTTTATACTATCCACAATATATGGTTTATATAAATATCCACCATTAACAATTGCTGAAACTGCTGTTACCTGTTGGATTGGAGTTACACTTACTCCTTGACCAAAAGCTGTTGTTGCGGTTTCTACTAAACCTATTTTTTTAACATCAAAGAGAATTCCCTTAGATTCTCCTGATAAATCAATACCAGTTTTTTCACCAAAACCAAACATTTTAATATACTCAAATAACTTCTCTTTTCCTAACAGTAATCCCATTTTAACAAATCCTGGATTACATGAGTTTTCAAATACTTGTAAAAAAGTCTCATGTCCATGTCCCTTCGTTTTCCAGCATTTTAATCTAGCTCCTTCTACCACTACTGAACCACTATCATAAAAAGTATCTTTTTCAAGATTAATTAAACCTTCTTCTACAACAGCCGCTGTTGTTATAATTTTAAAAGTTGAACCAGGTTCATACGAAAACCAAATAGGTAAATTACGATTTAATGTTTCACTATCATAGATTTTATAATTATTAGGATTATATGTTGGTCTAGAACTCATTGCATATATTTCACCGGTATTAGGATTCATTACAATCGCTAACGCATGATCAGGATTAAACATTGATACTACATTATCTAGTTCTCTTTCAATAGACATTTGAATATCACTATCTACTGTTAAATAAATATCACTTCCACTAGTAGAGTTTTCATATACTTCAATATGTTTCATCTTATTTCCTTTAGCATCTGCATAATACTTTATAGCTCCATTTTTACCTTTCAAATAGTCATCATACTTTAATTCTAGTCCACTCAATCCCTGATTATCAATCCCCACATAGCCTAAAATATGGGCCATTGAGGTTCCATTAGGATATGATCTTTTTGATTCTTTTACTAAATATACACCATCTAAATTATAACTATTTATTTTATCTGCTATTTCATAACTTAATCCTCTTCCTTCAGGATGAACTCTTTCTAAAGATGATATTGCTTTAGTATGTTCATATATTTCATTAAAAGAAACACCTAAAATATTAGATATTATTCTTGCAGTCTCTTCTTTATTTTTAACTTGATTAGGTACAATTAGCAATGAAGTAGTAGTAATATTAGTTGCTAAAACATTACCATTTCTATCATATATATTTCCTCTTTCTGCACTTATAGGTAATTCTCTACTCCATAAATCATCTGCTAATAAATTTAATTTTTGATAACTGATAGTTTCAATAAAAATAATTCTAATTGCTATAACTATTAAAAATAATACAAAAAATAATAAAACTAACTTAATTCTAGTATTTATCTTCTTATGAAACATATTATCACCTATAAAAAGAATATTTTACATAATAAAAAAAAGAACAATATGTTCTATTTTTCACTATACAAAGGTTCTAATTTTACTTCAAGTGAAGTATCTTGTTTTATTAAAGTACCTTCTTTTATATTATAACTTTTTACATAACCAATTCCATCAACTGTTACATCAATATCTAACAGTTCACAAAGTGCCAACACTTCTTTTAAAGAGTAATTTTTAATGTTTGGCATTTTATAATTTGTTCCTGAAGTAAGTAAAAAGATATGTTCATTAGTATTAACTATATTACCTTTAGCCGGATACTGTCTAATAATCTTATCACCATCTCCAATTAAAACATATTTAATACTCTTATTAGCCAATTTTGCTGTAACATCAGTTGTTTTTTTATTTATGAAATTCTCTTGTGTATAATTAACATCCTTTTCTTCTATTACTTCTTTATTATTAATATTCATATAATTAGCGGTATTCTTAATAACCTTTTTAACTGATGTATATAAAGCATTAGCACTAGTTCTTTGAGCAGCAGCATATATTATAACCTGAGGATTATCTTTAGGGAACATCAAAGAAACTGATCTAATAGTATCAAAATTATTAGTTGAATATTTATGAGTTTTAGTATTAAAAATTTGAGCAGTACCAGTTTTACCAATAATATCATATCCTTTTACTTTATATGATGTACCAGTACAATATGAACCACTTCCACCATTGATAACATAATACATTAATTTTTTTATCTTATCAGTAGTTTCCTTACTAGCTACTCTTTCTAATTCTTTTCTATTATTTTGAACTAGTATTTCATTAGTTTTACTATCAACTATTTTATCAATGATATAAGGTTGTAACATAATGCCATCATTTGCAATAGCTGTCAAAGCTCTAATATGTTGCATTGGAGTAGTAGTTATACCTTGTCCAAAACCAGCTGTATATATTTCAGATGCATAATTAAATGAACCTAAACTTCCCTTTAATTCATTAGCCATACCAACATTAGTAGCACTACCAAATCCCATCTTCATAAAATATGCTTTTAATTCTTTACCATTAATGAAATTATTTAAGATATTAATAATTCCAACATTACTAGAAGCCGCAAAACCTTGATCATAAGTAATAGTTCCAAATCCTCTACCATTATTCCAGTCATTAATAGTTGTATTTTTATCAACTTTATATGACCCAGATTTATAAGTCTTATCTCCTTTATAAGTACCTTTTTCCATAGCCGCCATATAAGTATATATCTTCATTGTAGAACCAGGTTCATATGGTTGAGAAATACTTAAATCATAATAATTTTTAATATTAAGAGTATTAGGATTAAATGATGGTCTAGACGAATCTGCAAGTATCTTACCTGTTTTTGCATCTGCTACAACCATAACCATCCATTCTGGTTTATATTTCCCATAGGCTTCACTTAAAGCTTGCTCTACAAAAAATTGAACTTGTCCATCAAGAGTTAAATAAATATCATTGCCCGCAACTGCTTCTTTTCTGATTTCTTTAGTATTTGGAATCTGATAACCATTACGATCCTTTTGATATTCGACATATCCATCAGTACCACTTAATTCTTTGTTATATAATTGTTCTATTCCAAGTTCACCTTTAATTAATCCACTATCATTTTTCTTAGCATATCCCAAAATATATGCTGCAAATTCACCATTAGGATAATATCTTTGAATAGATTCAACAAAGTCTATTCCTGGAAGATTTAACTTTTCAATTGCTTCTTTTTTCAACTCAGTTAATCCCTTGGCTTTAGGTCCTAACTCTACTTGATATTTGCCTTTTTGATTTAAATAACTTTTTATTTGTTTTTCACTCATATCTAAAACAGTCGCTAATTGTTTAGCAGTATAATTAACATCTACAACATGTTTAGGCGTTTTAGAATTCTTACTTCTCGATGGATTCAAATAGGCAATCAAAGTATATGATGATGTATTTTCTGCCAATATTTCACCATGAGCATCATAAATAGTCCCACGATTCGCAAATAAAGTTCTCTTAGAAGTACTTCTATTTTTAGCAAATGTTTTCATATCAATACCATCTATTTTATTAGATAATGCTAAGTAAGATGTCCTTGTTAATATTAAACCAAAACAAAAAAAAGCAAAAACAATCATAAACTTATTTAGTTTTATGTTATTTCGTACTTTTTTATTGTTCATTACTATCACACCTATTCTACAACTTTGATATTACTATTATTGTAACTTAAACCAAGAGTTTTAGCAATAGTTTCTATCTTTTCCAAAGATGCTAATTCATTAATTTTCATTGTTAAACTTTCATTTTCTTTTGTTTGAACAACTATCTCTTTTTTTACCTTTTCATTTTCATAGTTTACCTTAGATAGTGCTGACTTAGAAAATAAGCTCACAACAGGAAAAGATAATGCTAAAAGAATAGTAAATGTGTACAATAGTTTTTCAAATTTTGTAATGCTGATTTTCTTTGTGTTTTTCTTCTTACTCATATTATCTCTTCCTTTCTATCCAACCCTATTTTATTCTTTCTATTATTCTTAGTTGTGCTGACTTACTTCTTTTATTATTTTCTATTTCAACCTGACTTGGTTTAATAGTGTTTCTATTAACTATCCTAAAATCAGGTAATAGACTTTTATCAATATTTGGCATTCCTTTTATTACTTCATCTTCCTTAGTTACTTCAGTAAATATCTTTTTACATATCTTGTCTTCTAAAGAATGAAAAGTAATAACACAGATTCTACCATTGACATTTAGCATATCTAAAGCATCCCTCAAAGCTTTAGATAATACATTTAATTCATCATTAACTTCTATTCTTATAGCTTGAAAAACTTTTTTTGCCGGATGCGAATTTCTCTTTTCACGATAAGGTATAACCTTATCAATTATATCTACTAATTCAAGTGTAGTTTCTATTGGCTTAATATCTCTTTTAGAAACTATCTCTTTAGCAATCCTTCTAGCATGATGTTCTTCACCATAATACCTAAAAATATCAGTTAATTTATCTTCACTATAATTATTTACTACATCATAAGCAGTTAATTTTGCTTCTTGATTCATTCTCATATCTAGTCTTGCATCTTGCATATAACTAAATCCACGCTCTTTTTCATCAATTTGAGCGGACGAAATACCAAGATCGAACATTATTCCATCTACTTTATAAATACCAAGCTTACTTAATTCATCTTTTAAGTTAACAAAATTACTATGTACTATTTGATAATTATTACTAATTTTACTTAATCTTTCATTGCTATATTTTATTGCCTCACTATCTTGATCAAAAGCAATTAATTTGCCACTTTTTAACCTTTTTAATATTTCACTACTATGTCCACCATAACCTAGTGTCATATCGACATAAATGCCATTATCTTTGATATTTAATCCTTCAATTGTTTCATTTAATAAAACACTAATATGTTTTTCCATAAACACCTACATATCAAAGTTAGTATCAAATAGATTTTCAGCGGCATCAGATAAAGTCTTTTCGTTATCAACCATAAATTTGTTCCAAAGATCTTCACTCCAAATTTCTAATCTATCATTAACACCTATTACAACACATTCTTTGTTAAGAGAAGCGTATTCTGCTAGTGGTAGAGAAATCTTAATACGTCCCTGCTTATCAAATTCACATTCTGTGGCACCTGATAGAAAAAATCTTACAAAACTTCGAGCATCTTTCTTAGTAAATGGTAGTGTTTTAAGTTTTGAAACTAGTCGGTCCCATTCAGTCTCTGAGTAAACAACTAAACATCCTTCTAAACCTCTTGTAACAATAACTTTATCTCCTAAATCTTCACGGTACTTAGAAGGAATAATCATTCTCTTTTTATCATCAATATTATGATGATACTCACCCATCAACATAAAACCACCACTTTTCTCCACTTTGTTCCACTATCTACCATTATTCTACTATTCAAGTATTACTTTGTAAAGACTTTTTTACTATTTTTTTATAAAAAAAAGAAAGTTTACACTTCCTTTACAAAAGAAAAAAACTACCGAAGTAGTTATATTAAAATTTCAAATTTATAATTCATATCTTTAATAGAATCAAGCATAATATCAAACTTATCATCAGTTGCATAATAATTAATAACATATACTCTATTATTTCTCTTACAAATTGTTATCATAGATTGAGCATCAGCAGTTTCATATAAAAACTGGTATGCTTCATACGCATCTTTTCCAATACTTGTTTTTTCTTTATTAACAAGCTTATATGTAGGATTGTCTTGTTCTACTTGTTCCAATATATCATCAACTAACTCATCAAGAGGTGACATACGATATGTTTCATCTAAATCAATTGTTTTCACACTATATAAAACCCCAGACTTATGAGTCAAAATAGAATCTTTTCCACTTTTTGTAACTTTCCAATTCTTTTCATAAGTAATTTGATAAATTTTATTATCATACTTCCTAAAACCATCATCAAGCACCGTAAGTAAAACAAAGACTGACGATAAAACAACCAATACTATTATAATTAAAAGTCTATTTTTTATTTTCTTACTATAATCCATATAATCACCTATTTTTCAATAATAACTATAATTAAGTAATTAAATTCCTTCAAAAGGACAACTTTATATTCGTCACCCTCATATATCTTCTTTTTATCACTATCTATTACTAATTTATATCCAGATCTTTCTAATTCCATTCTAAAGTCAAGTGCCATATCCATAGAATCAATTGCCTTATAAAGATCATTTACATATCTAAAACTAATAATTCCATTATATGCTGCCACTTTAACCGGTTTCATAGAAACTGTATGGTCAACATCTCCAACTCCACGATAATTATTATATAGTTCATCCGAAATATTAATTTTAACAGTCTCTTCTTTTACTCTATTACCAACTTCCTTTTGTTTACCAGTGGTTGCCCCAAAAACATAATTATCATTTATATAATACTTATCTTGGTCAAACTTAATTTTACTTAAATTTAAATTAAAATTACAATCATCATTCTTAGTACTAGTTTCAGTAAAAAAGATCATTCCAAGCATTAAAAATAAAATAATTGAAAAACATAAAATTACCTTTTTCATTTTAAACGCTCCTTAAGTACCTTGACAACCTCTTTACTAGCATCAGCCGCCTTATTGCCATTTATATAATAATCATGGAAAGACTCAGCAATTGTCTCATCATAAATAAAGTTACCACGTCCATCTATTGCTACTGCATACTTAGAAATCGATGCTCTAAACTCGTATTCACTTTCAAATTTACCAGGATGTTTAGAATTATAATTTTCATATGCTTCATCAGTAATGCTTTTAGCCCACACACCAGAGCTATAGTCAGAAACCATTTTATTATAATTAGAATAATTCATCTTCTTAATTAAAAATCTTTCATCTGTGTTATATTTTTTATTTAAAGCCACAAACGATAAATAATGTCCAAATTCATGCGCCACTACAGAAGTTCTATTAGCATTAAGTGGAAACCAACTAATGTCCCCTTCTCTAACTCTTTTTGAAGAATCACTAATAATTTTTGGAAGATTTGGATCAAGAAAATATTCACTATTTAACACTATCTGATTCTTAACTACCCAAGGATAGCCCCTGTTTCTAGAAGAAGTAGAAAATATAAAAGCATACTGAAATGAAGCCATAACACCATTTTGTACATTAGAATTCATAAGTGTTAAATTAGACATATATCCACCTATACCAGGATATTCTTTATATATATGATCAATAACTTTCTCTATTTCCTTGGCAAAGGTAGGATCAAGTTCACAAAGATTAACAGCAGCTATTTTGTATTTTGACTGAATTCTTTTTTCAACTTCTAAATTTTTATTATTAGCGCATTTTTTCTTTTGAATTTCAGATTCGTTAATAATAAGATTTATAGCATCATTCTCAGTTTGAACATTATCATTAACATATTTTTTATCATACTCTATACTAGTTCTAAATTCACCAGTTACAGGGGTATCAACTATAGTAGTATCATATTGATAAGATGTATTTGCAAAATAAAGTTTATATTCCATACGATAATAAATAAAACTACCGACAGAAACAACAAAAAGAAGCAATGCTGCAAGAACTAATCTATCAATTAGTTCAAAATACACATTTCTTTCTTTTTTTTCATCTTTAACCTCTACTGGTTTTCCCAAAGGATTAACCTTTTCAACTTTATTTTTTTCTTCCATCATAACACCCTTATTCTTACTATAAATATTTTATCACTAATTAGCATAAAAAAAAAGTGAATTATTTAAAATTCACTTTTTATCTATTAAACTCAACTATTTTGTACAACTACCACTCTTAGCATTCATACTATGTGAGCCACACACTTGCGTACAATTAGCATATGTGCCACAAGAGAATTTTTCGGTTTCTCTTTCAAGTGTTCCTGTCCATCCACTACCATATAATTGAGAGCAACTACTTTCTTTAGCACCTGAAACATTTTTAATTTCTGTACAATAATACTTCTTATCACTATGTTGAAGGCAAACATTACTTCCATAACAATAATTTAAACAACTTGTAATAAGCGTTTGACCACTACCATAAATTTTATTACATTTACCGCCATATGTTGATTTGTAACATACACAAGTTCCAGTACTAACAGGCTCTGTTTTACATCCACCCTTTCCATCAGAAACATAACCAGGTGAACAAGTTTTACAAGTACAATCACTAACATTTAAATCCTTGCAATTAGGTCTTACTGGACAACACTTTTGTGAACCACTGTTTACCAAAAAGTATCCAGTAGCACATGAACTACAATCACATGGATCCTTACTTCTATAAGTAGCACAGTGTTCCACATTACATGTAACTTTTTGTTTACATCCACCTTTTCCATCTAATACATATCCTTTAAGTTCATTACACCTTGTACACTTGCTATTAGAATCACATTCTACACATCCAGTAATATTACATTCTTTTGTCGTACTGCCTACACACTGAGCTTTAGCTTTATTTGCTTTCCCACAATTATTTCCTGGTAAAGAACCATCTTCAGACCACTTGTAATTACAGCCTTGTGAATTACCGCAGCAATAACATTGACCGCCTGAACCAGTTCCACCACCACTAGATTTAACAGTTATTGAAGCTGTCTTCTTAACACCAGATCCATCATTAGCAGTTACTATTAATGTTGCGTTTCCTGCTTTTACTCCTTTTATAATACAGCTCTTACCACTAGTTGTAACAGTAAATATTACACTATTTGATGACTTACATGTAACCGTTTGATTAGTTGCATTAGTTGGAAGTATTCCAACACTGATTACAGCAGTACCACCAACATCGACAGTCTTAGATGTTGGACTCAAAGTAATACTTGTTACTTTTACTGTTGTAGGTGGCGGTGTTGGCTTATTATTTACTATTACATTAGCTGTTGCAGTTTTATTTCCATCTTTTGTTGTTACTGTTATTACAACCTTTCCAACTGCTACGCCCTTTACTACACATGCATTACCACTTGTACTCACTGTTGCAACACCATTATCACTACTTGTACAGTTTATTGCCTTATTTGTGGCATTGTTTGGTGTTATTGTTGTCGTTAAGCTCTTGCTTTCTCCTACATACATACTCTCACTTGTTTTATCAAACTTAATACCTGTTACTTTTACTGTTGTACTTGGTTTCTGGCTTACTGTTACATTAGCTGTTGCAGTTTTATTTCCATCTTTTGTTGTTACCGTTATTACAACCTTTCCAACTGCTACGCCCTTTACTACACATGCATTACCACTTGTACTCACTGTTGCAACACTATTATCACCACTTGTACAGTTTATTGCCTTATTTGTGGCATTGTTTGGTGTTATTGTTGTCGTTAAGCTCTTGCTTTCTCCTACATACATACTCTCACTTGTTTTATCAAACTTTATTCCCGTTACACTTATTGTTGTAGGTGTAGGTGTTGGTGTCGGAGTTGGTGTTGGTGTACTTGGTTTACATTTAACAACCTTTATTTTTGCAACTGCCGTTTTATTACTTCCATCTTGAGTTGTAACACTTACTCTAGTAGTTCCAACACTTTTGCCCGTTACTCTACCATTTTTAACTATAGCAACACTGTCATCATCACTAAACCAAGTTACTGATTTATCACTTGTATTTTTAGGAGATATTGTGGCTTTTAATGTTTTTGTTTTGCCCAAACAAACAGATATTGATTTAGTATTTAATTTTATACCAGTTGCAAGAATTCTATTACCAGGTTCAACTACAACTAAATCATAGTCAACAGAATTGCCACCTTCATCACTGATCGTTAAAGTAGTTCTACCAGGCTCCAAACCCTCTATTCCATTATCTCCAACACGTTTTGCAATATTACTATCACCAAAATCAAATCTTAATCCAGAATAACATTTTTGATTTGGACCAAGATTTAATTTAAGATATTTAATTTTTCCTAATGTCACTGTAATAGTCTTATCTAACACATCACTAACTTCTAATCGATCACAAACGATGATATTAGCTTTTTCTGATTTGTGAATATTACCAAGTTCTGCTGTTACAGATAAAGTAGTATCACCAGGTTCTACACCTTTTACTATTGCTTCCACTTCACTGCCTATTTGATAATCATCTCTCAAAGAGGCAATATCATCATTAACTATAGAAAAATTAAATTTTGTATTACTTCTATCACCGGTTCCTAGTGCCGAAATACTAATATGTTTATTTTCATCAACATAGATAATTCCAGGATTTTCAATATTAATTCCAGTTAATATTCCAACTCCACAATACCTAAGTAGTAAAAGTATAATTATAATTATTATAATTACTACTATAATAAATCGAAGAATTTTTCCCCCTCTTCTTTCACTTCTTGAATATTCGCTATTATAATTATATTGTTGATGGTAACTATCATTCATACAAAGACTCCTTTATTTTATTATTATCATACAATTAGATAATAACACATTTCATTTCAAAAAAAAAGTGAATTATTTAAAATTCACTTTTTTTATTTATCTTTCAATTAATACTGATGCATTATCAGAGATGTTTCCAAAATTATCTTTAGCATATAAATAATATATTGTAGCAACTTCGTCAAGTGGTAATTCTAATGATACTTCACTATATATTTGAGAATTTAACAAATAGTTATCAAAACAATCAGGATCATTATCTAAAGCCTCATCGATAGTATCATATTCGCTTATACATAGACCATATAAAGCACTTCCACCATCATTATCCTTTATCATAACATTTACATATTTGCCAGATTCATCTTCATTCATTTCACCAACTTCTGCTGTTACTGTTGGTGAAACTGCATCTACTATTGCATTAAACATACCACTATTTAAATCTCTTTGATGAGCTAAATATTTAAGCCCATACACACTTCCAATTCCTACAACTAAAACTATTACTATTATTAACACTAATTTAGTAACATTAGTATTTGGGTTATTTGTTTTGACTTTCTTTTTCATTTTAACCTCCTATATTATTGTTTAGTACAAGTTCCGCTTTTTGCAGCCATACCTTTTGCATTACATACCTGTGTACAATTAGGATATGAAGTGCATTGGAAATTTGATGTTTCTTCATAAACCGTTCCACCCCAACCAACGCCATATAAAGCCGAACAAGTAGTCTTAGTTTTCAAACCAGTAGTTGTCTTTGATTCTGAGCATTCATAATGAGCCATATCATAATCATATGCACAAGTTCCAGAACACTTAGAACAATTATTAACTACATAAGATCTAGAGCACACAGCCTTATAGGTGCCTTTTGTACATACGCAAGTGCCACTATAGAATGGATAAGGACAGTCAGGTTTAGAATCTTGCCATTTTGGTGTTCCACCTCGACAAGTCATATTACAATCACGTTGTGTTTTCTTGCCTATACCAGTAACGCAACCACTTTGTGTAGTAGCACTAGGATTAATACACCAACAATTTTTCGTTTCAGTACCAGTTCCATTAGCTACACATTTGCCATTTATTAATGTATATCCACTACCACATGCTGTACATGTAGTTGAATTACTACATTTTGTACAATGTGGGTCAATCTTTGTAGGAGTACATGACGTTCCGCCGCCACCGCCACCGCCACTAGATTTTTTAGTAACAGTTACTGTAGCAGTCTTCTTAACACCAGATCCATCATTAGCAGTTACAGTTAAGGTTGCACTACCTTTTGCAACACCAGTTATTATACAACTCTTACCACTTGCCTTAACAGTAAATATTGAAGTATTTGATGAATTACAACTTACTGTTTGGTTAGTTGCGTTTGTTGGGTTAATACCAGCTGTAACTGTCGCTGTGCTTCCAACTTCAACTGATGGTGCTGATGGATTTAAAGTAATACTTGTTACTTTTACTGTTGTTGGTGTCGGAGTTGGCGTTGGTGTTGGTGTTGAACCACCACATTTTACAACTTTAACATTAGCTGTAGCTTTCTTATCACTACCATCTTGAGTCATAACTGTTACTTGAGCAGTTCCAACTTTATGACCAGTCACCCTACCATTACTTACAGTAGCAACTGAAGTTTTATTACTTTGCCACATTACTGACTTATCAGTTGCATTTTTAGGTGATATTGTAGCCTTTAAAGTTTTTGACTTACCTACACAAACAGATATTGATTTAGCACTTAGTTTAATTCCTGTTGCAAATACTTTTGCATTAGGATCAGTTACAACTACATCATACGTAACTGATGAACTTCCACTACCATCACCAATTGTTAAAGTAGTTTTGCCAGCCTCTAATCCTTCAATTCCAGGATTACTACCAGTGCTATCAGTTATTCTTGCAATTCCTTCTGTTCCAAAATCAAAATTTAATGCTGCATAACATTTTGGATTGTCACCCAAATCTAATTTTAGACTCTTTGTTTTTCCTCTCTCTACTGTAATTGTATTATCCGTAATATCTCCTACTTCAAGTCTTCCACAAACCACAACATCAGCTTTTTCAGGTCCAACATGCTTATTACCTAACTCTGCTGTTACTGATAAAACTGTATCTCCAGGTTGTTGACCTCTAATTGTGGCTTCTACATCTCTACCAATTTGAGTATCATCATCCAAAGTTGCTATATTTTCATTTTTCAATGAAAAATTAAACTTCGTTTGATCCCTTTTTCCAGTTCCAAGCGCTGAAACAGGTATTTTTTCTTTCTCACCAACATAGATAACCGGAACATTACCTATTTTGATGCCTGTCAATCTTCCACTACCACCACAAAATCTCAAAAGTAGTAGAATGATTAAGATAATTATAATAATTCCTAAAATAATTATAAATATGTTCTTACCAGTTCTATCATCTCTTTGATAATTAGAATTATCATCATTATACGCAACATTATTATAATTGTTATTATAATCATATTGCGGCTGACCATTGTAATTATTATTAGGGACTTGATTATAATTCTCGTTCATATTTTTTACATCTCCTATCTTTAAAATATTACAAGTATAGTGTACCACAATAAATCGATTTATTGCAATAAAAAAAGAGAAAATTTTAAGAATTGTTAAATTTCTCACTTTTCTCTATTTCTTTATTTGTTAAATCAGTTTCATCAAGAAGTGCTATTATTTTCTTTTGTTCTCTTGATAATTTCTTAGGTGTTACTACCTTTATTACGATATACATATCACCATAAAAGTTTTGATTTACATCTTTTATACCTTTTCCTTTAATACGATGTTTATCTCCTGTTTCACTGCCTTCAGGGATTGTTAATTTAACTGTACCTTGTAATGTTTTAACATTCTTTTTACATCCTAAGATAGCTTCAGTCATCGTAATTGGAAGTTCTAAGTAAACATCATTTTCATCTCTTGTATAAAATTCATGAGGTAAGACATTAAACTCAATATATAAATCTCCTGGTATACCACTTTTTGATACTTCTCCTTTACCTGTTAGCTTTAATCTATTACCAGTATCTACTCCTTCTGGAACTGTAACAACTATATCTTTTTTTACTTTTACCTGACCAGTTCCTCTACATGATGAACAAGTCCTATCAAAAGTAGTACCTTTACCATTACATTCTGGACAAGTTGTTTTTGATAAGAAACTACCAAATATTGTTCTTTGTTCTGATGTAATAGTTCCACTACCATGACAATTAGGACATGTATTTTCGCCAAATCCACCCTTGCCATCACAATTATCACATTTGTCCACAGTGTTAATAGTTATCTCTTTTTTACAACCTAAAGCAGCTTCCATAAAAGTTAGATTCATCTCTACTAAAAGATCATTTCCTCTTTCTTCTTTTTTACTTCTTCCTCTACTAAATCCAAAATTACCAAACATTCCACCTTCAAAGACATTATTTAAAATATCATCGAAGTTAAAATCATTAAAATCAAATCCACCAAATCCAGATGCTCCTCCACCTTGATTCATATTATTAAAAGCATCATGTCCAAACTGATCATACTGCTTTCTTCTATTATCATCAGATAAAACAGCATATGCTTCTTGAACTTCTTTAAATTTTTCTTCAGCATCTGGTTCTTTGCAAATATCAGGGTGATATTTTTTAGCAAGTTTTTTAAATGCACTTTTTATTTCATCTTGAGATGCACTTTTACTTACACCTAAAACTTCATAATAATCTCTTTTTGCCATATACTGCCTCTTTTCTAACTATTTAATACTTTAATAAACTCCTCTAAAGTATCATTAAATGCTCTAATAGCACTTTCTATTGTATCATCATTTATGATATCTATATTAACTTTTTTTAATATTTCTAATGGATAATCACTTCCACCACTTTTTAAAAACTCTATATAGTTTTCTTTAGCATTCTCTTTATTATTTAGTATATCACTAACTATTCTAGTTGCAACACTAATACCAGTTGCATATTTATAAACATAAAAACTAGTATAAAAATGTGGTATCCTCATCCATTCATATTTTATTTCTTTATCATGGCAGATATTTTTACCATAATACTTTTTATTAAGTTTTAAATAAATTTTACTAAATTCTTCTTCAGTTAAAACTATTCCTTTTTGTTCTTTCTCATGAGTTATCTTTTCAAATTCTGCAAACATAGTTTGTCTTATTAATGTAGTTCTAAAACTATCTAATAAATCATTTAAATAAAATAGTTTTTCATCTTTAGTCTTTGCATTTTTATATAAATAACGATTTAACAACATTTCGTTAACTGTACTTGCAATCTCTGCTAAAAAGATAGGATAACTAGAATTATGATATTCTTGATTATGATTAGAATAATAACTATGAATAGAGTGTCCTAATTCATGTGCAAGTGTTGATACATCATTTAAAGTACCTTCATAGTTTAATAACAAATATGGTTTAGTATCATAACTTCCCCAAGAATAAGCTCCAGTCTTTTTACCTTCATTATAATAAACATCAATCCATCTTTCATCAAACGCTTTAAGTAATAGGTTGTGATATTCTTCTCCTAAAGGTTCTAAAGCTTTTAATACTATTTCTTTAGCTTCTTCAAAAGTATAACTATTATTAACTTCTTTAACTAAAGGAGTATATAAATCATACATATGAACTTTATCTAAACCTAATACTTCTTTTCTTACATCAACATACTTATAAACTGTGTTTAGTCCACGAGATACTTCATTTATTAACTTATCATATAATCTAGGACTAATATTATCATAAAACAAACTCATTTCAAGCACTGATTTATATCCTCTTGTTTCACTCACTTTAGTATCTGTCTTAATATCACTTGCTAAACATTTAGCACAAGTATTTTTTAACTCAATGTAACTTTTATATAATTTCTTAAAAGCATCTTTTCTTACTCTTCTATCAGTTGATTCTAAATATTTAGAATAATTACTATTAGTTAAAATAACTGCTTTACCATTTTCATCTTTTATTTTACCAAACTTAATATCAGTATTATTTATCCTATCAAAGATATCACTACCACTAGATAAAACATCTTCAAATCTTGCAAGTAACTCTTCTTGTTCTTTAGGTAAAATATGTTCTTTCGCACGATATAAATCCTCTAAATAAAAACTATATTTTTCTAACTCTTTATTTTTCTTCAAATACCCTTTAACTAAATCATAATTTGCTGATAATAACTCTGGATTAATAAATGCTAACTCTTCATTAATTTTAGACAATAAGTTATCCACTTCTACTGTTAAAACTTGATATTCATTCACTCTTGTATCTTCATGACATTTCATATTAGCATAAACATAAAGTTTAGAATTAATTCTAGATATCAACATATATAAATCTAAAGTTTTTAATAAATTAGTATCACTATCTAAAATATGTCCTTCTAATTTTTTTAATTCTTTGGTTTTTTCTTTAACTTCTTTAATATCTTTTTCTAAAACTTCTCTATTAGGATATACTTCATCTAAAGACCACTTATATTTACTATCTATCTCACTTCTTTGTTTTATTTTATCCATTTATTTTTCCTTTCATAAAGAGGAAGTTCTAGGATTACTAGAACTTCTTTATTTAATTATTTTTCTTCATACTGTGCTTCTTTTACATCGTCTTTCTTTTCTTCAGAATTACCCTGTTCTGGATTTGCTTGTTGTTGTTGATAAAGTTTAGTTGCCAAAGCATACATTTTTTCTTGTAATTTTTCTTTCTTATCTTTTATTTCATCAATGCTATTTTTCTCTAATGCATCTTTTAAATCTTTAATTGCTGCTTCTGCTTCTTCTTTTTCTTTTTGGTCTGCTTTATCACCTAGATCTTTTAATGTCTTTTCTGTTTGGAAAATCATTTGTTCAGCTTCATTTTTAAGATCAATTTCTTCTTTCTTCTTCTGATCTTCTTCTTTATTAGCTTCTGCTTCTTTCATCATTCTATCAATTTCTTCATCTGATAATGTATTATTAGATGTAATTGTAATAGATTGTTCTTTACCAGTACCTAAATCTTTAGCATGAACATTAACAATACCATTAGCATCAATATCAAATTTAACTTCAATTTGTGGTACACCTCTTGGTGCTGGTGGAATATTACCAAGTTGGAATCTTCCTAAAGTCTTATTATCGTTTGCCATACTTCTTTCACCTTGAAGTACATGAATATCAACGGCAGGTTGATTATCTGCTGCTGTACTAAATACTTGTGATTTAGAAGTTGGAATTGTTGTATTTCTTGGAATTAATACTGTCATAACTCCACCTAATGTTTCAATACCTAATGAAAGTGGTGTAACATCAAGTAATACTACATCATTAACATCGCCAGTTAAAACTCCACCTTGAATAGCTGCTCCCATTGCTACAACTTCATCAGGGTTAACTTCCTTAGATGGATCTTTTCCTAATTCTTTTTTAACTAATTCTTGAACATATGGAATTCTTGTAGAACCACCAACTAAAATAACTTTATCAATATTATCTTTAGTCATATTAGCATCTTTTAATGCATTTCTTACTGGTGTTAATGTTGAATCTAATAAATCTCTTACTAAATCTTCAAACTTTGCTCTTGTTAAGTTAAGGTCTAAATGAAGTGGTCCATCAGATCCTTGAGTTATAAATGGACAAGATATTTGTGTAGATGTAACACCTGATAAATCTTTTTTGGCTTTTTCAGCGGCATCTTTTAATCTTTGCATTGCCATTTTATCTTTAGATAAATCAATACCATTTTCTTTCTTAAATGTATCTACTAAATAATCAATAATTCTCTTATCGAAATCATCTCCACCTAAATGGTTATTACCATTAGTTGACTTAACTTCAAATACACCATCACCAATTTCTAGAATTGATACATCAAATGTACCTCCACCTAAGTCATATACCAAGATATTTTCATTTTTGTCTTGTTTATCAAGTCCATAGGCTAAAGCTGCTGCTGTTGGTTCATTGATAATTCTTTCTACTTCAAGTCCTGCAATCTTACCGGCATTTTTAGTAGCCTGACGTTGTGCATCATTAAAGTATGCTGGAACAGTTATAACTGCTTTAGTTACTGGTTCTCCTAAATATGCTTCTGCTGTTGCTTTTAAATTACTTAAGATCATTGCTGATATTTCTTCTGGAGTATACTTCTTACCTTCAGCTTCAACCTTTTCTTTTGTACCCATCAATCTTTTAATTGATGAAATAGTATTTGGATTTGTTACTGCTTGACGCTTTGCAACATCTCCAACCATTCTTTCCCCATTTTTGAATGACACTACAGATGGTGTCGTTCTATTTCCTTCTGGATTGGCAATTACTTTTGCTTCTCCTGCTTCTAGTACTGCAACACAACTGTTTGTAGTACCTAAGTCAATACCTATTATTTTACTCATTTTTATCATTTCCTTTCTTATCTTCATTTTCTTTATTTTCATCTAATTTATTGACTTTAACTGATGCACATCTTAAGACTTTATCTTTATACATATAGCCTTTTTGTAGTACATCTAAAACAATTTCATCTTCATATTCTTTATCATTATCTGTAAATAGACAATCATGATAATTAGCATCAAACTTCTTACCAAGTGCATCTATTTCTTTCAATCCTTCTTTTTCTAGCATTTCTCTAAATGCTACATAAATCATTTTCATACCTGCTAGAAACTTAGAAACTTCATCAGATAAATTATTATCATCCATCTTAATTGCTCTTTCAAAATTATCTAAAACTGGCAATAATTCATAAATTAAATCACTATTAGCATATTTTTTATATTGACTAACTTCATCATCCTTTCGTTTACGATAATTAATTAAATCAGCCTTTGCTCTTAATACTTCTTCTTGTAGTTTTTTATTTTCTTCTTCTAGTTCATGTATTCTATTATGAGCATTTTCTTTTTTATCTTTTTCTTTCTTTACTTTTTCCTCTTTCATTTTTTGCCCTCCTCAATATGCTTCTTTATATACTCTAACATACTAACAACACGATCATATTCCATTCTCTTTGGTCCAATAACCGCAATTGTTTTATTTTCACCATTTAAGTTATATGTTGTTTTAATAACTGTTACATCATCATCAATATTACTTTCTTTACCAATATAAATATTTACATCATTACCTTCTTCTTCAATAGATTCAATTATATTTTTATCTTCTAGTTTACTAACTATATTTTTAATCTTATCTACATCATTAAATTCAGGTTGTTTTAAAATATTACTTTTACCAACAAACGAAACATTTTCATTTTTAACAGTAAAATCATTAAATGCTTCATAAAAGGCATTGTACAAAGCTTCATGTTGTTTAACATACTTACCAATAATTGGTTTAATTTCATATTCTAGTTTGCTACTTACTTCATCAATTGGTGTACCTACTAATAACTTATTGATAAGTTCAACTGTCTTTTTAACATCTTCCATTGAAACATTATCAATATTCATCATTTTATTTTCAACATGACCTTTATCTGTAATTACAATAGCAATAACTTTACCATTTTCCATTGGTACAACTTCTACTTGCTTTAATTTATTATCACTAGAACTCTTTCCTAAAACAACTGATGTATAATTAGTCATCTCCGAAATAATCTCTAGACTTTTTTTAACACAATCATCTAACGCTATAGCATTATTATTAAATATTATTTGAAACTTTAATAAATCTTCTCCACTAACTTCTTTTAGCTTCATTAAGTTATCAACATAATATCTATATCCAGACTCACTAGGTACTCTACCAGACGAAATATGATTTTTTTCTAAATACCCTAAATCTTCTAAAGCTGCCATTTCATTTCTAACTGTAGCGCTAGAACACTTTAACTCATCGCATATCTCTTTAGAACTAACTGGTTTAACATCTTGAACATAACGATAAACAATTTTCTCTAATATTTTCTCTTGTCTTGAAGTTAACATTCTTACCTCCAAATTAGCACTCTCTTTTCCCCAGTGCTAAATCCATTATATTATTATGCGTTAGCATTGTCAAGATATGAGTGCTAATTTTTTTTTATTTTTTTCTAACTCTTTTATTCTTCCTTTGTTTTGTGCTATAATTTTCTTAAGGAGGACATATGAAGAGATTAGAAGAATTAATAAAAAAGATAAAAGAACGTATTAAATATACTAAAAATTTATCATTATTTGAAGGAATACTATTTACTGTAATAGGTCTTGTTTCACTATTCTTTGATAGAAGTATTGGTGAAATTACACTATTATTTATATTCCCAATCTTAATCATATCTATAGCTCTAGAAGTATTCTTCTTAGCAGATAGATATAAAGAGCTAGATACTAAAAGATGGATACTACTTTTAATTGAAGGATTCTTACTTCTATTTGGTGCAGTATACTTTATCTTTAATCCAATTGAAATGGCAGAATTATTTATTAAATGGATTGGAGTATTAATAATCTTTAGATCTTTAATGAAATTAGTTATTCTACCAAATAAGTTAGTTGAAGAATATGTTTTAATTATACTTTCATTCTTATTAGGTTTAGCCTTAATTTTATTCACAAGTACAGTTCTTAATACTTTATATACAATAATCCTAATAGTATTTGTAGTCTATGGTGTATTTAAAATTGTTTGGTCTTTATTATTAAATAAGATATTAAAAGCAATATAAAAAAGATATCCAATTTGGATATCTTTTTTATTATCTTGATCTTCCTTCTTCTTGTTCTTGAAATTCAGATACTCTTTCTATAGGTCTACCTGCTTGTATATCTCTTAATTCTTCTTCTGTTAATTCATCATCAATATTAACATCAAAAGAATAACCCTCTTTAACAGCTTCTTTAGGTGCACCACCTAAACTTCTTCTCGATTTTTCTTATTATTCGGATGTGTCTTAAAATACACTTCTTTTAAATGCTCATTAGTTACATGAGTATACACTTGTGTTGCTTTTAAAGATTCATGACCAAGTAACTCCTGAACTGTTAAAATGTCACATCCTTCATTTAATAAATGAGTAGCAAAAGTATGTCTAAAAGTATGAGGAGATACTTTTGTTTTAATACTAGCTTCTTTAACTATCTTATCAATTATTAACTCTACTCCTCTTTCTGTAATATTACCACCCTTAGCATTCAGAATTAAATAATCACTACTTTTAATATTTAAATTAAGTCTTGCACTAGATAAATATAGTTCCAAATAATCTTTAGCATAATCTCCAAAGTAAACTATTCTTTCCTTACTACCCTTACCAAATACTTTAATTGACTTATTAGATAGATTAATATCTTTTACTTTAATATTTATAAGTTCGCCAACACGAATCCCTGTTGCATATAAAAGCTCCAAAATAAGACGATCTCTTACACCTAAATCTGTATCTAAATCGGGTATTTTAAATAAATCTTCTAATTCATTATAATACATAAATTTAGGTAGTTTCTTATCCTTCTTAGGAAGAGATACTAAGGTAAAAGGATTACTTTTAATATATCTTTTTCTAACTAAATATTTATAAAATCCTTTTAAAGCACTAACTTCTAACGAAATAGATGCTTTAGATAAACCTTTATCATCCAAATACTTTAAATACTTTTTTACATCATCATATTCTAATTTTAAAATATCTTTTAAATCCACATAAAAGTCATAGAACTCTAGTAAACTTCTTTTATAACTTTCATAAGTATTTTTAGAATACTTTTTTTGATACATTAAATATTCAATATATTCATTAATATATTTCATATCATTCACCAACTATATTTTAACATATTTTCATCTTTTTTCATATATTAAGATAGGTGAATATAATGTATGTTACGATAAATGATATTACTTTATATTATGAAAAATATGGTAATAAAAAGTTTAATATTTTAATTCTTCCCGGTTGGGGAAATACTAGAAAGACATTTAATTATATGATTAACTTCTTAAAAAACTTTGCCACAGTCTATATCATCGATTTCCCCGGTTTTGGAAAAACAAAATTTCCCAATCGAGATCTTACTATCTATGATTATGCCTATTTAATAAAAGACTTTATTAGCTATCATTCCCTATCAAATTATGCAATTATTAGTCATTCTTTTGGAACTCGAGTTAGCTTAATTCTATGTGGAATGTTAAATACTCTAAATGATAAATTAATTATTATTGATGGTGCTGGTATTAAAGAAAAGAAAAAATTAAAAGACAAACTAAGAATAATAATATACAAAGCACTAAAAAAACTAAAAGTATTACTACCCAATAAATTAAAGAAAAAATATTTAAGTAAGTTAAACAAAATATTTGGATCAACTGATTATAATAATTTAGATGATAAGATGAAAAATACTTTTATTAACATTATCAATGAAGACTTAACCTATCTGCTTCGAAATATAAAACAAGAAACACTACTTATTTGGGGCGAAAATGATCCAGATACATCTATAGAAAGTGGAAAAACTATGGAAAAACTATTAGATAATGGCACTTTAATTACATTAAAAAATACTGGACATTTTTCTTACCTAGAAAATCCAGTATTAATTAATAAAATTATCTTTGAGTTTTTAAAAAATGACTTTAATCTCTAATCTTAATATGAGTTTCTCTTAATTGTTGTTCAAACACTTCATTAGGACATCCCATCAAAGCATCAGCACCATTAGCTGCCATTGGGAATGCTACCATCTCTCTTATATTTTCTTCATCTTTTAATAGCATTAAGATACGGTCAAGTCCAGGAGCCATTCCGGCATGAGGAGGTGCACCAAATTGAAATGCTTGATAAAGTGATGGGAATTTTGATTCAACTACTTTTTCATCATAACCTGCAATTTCAAATGCTTTCTTTAAGATAACAGGGCTGTAGTTACGTTCTCCACCAGAAGCCATCTCTAAACCATTACAAACAAAGTCATATTGACACGCTACTATTTCATCTGGTTTCTTGTTATTTAAAGCATCCAATCCACCATTAGGCATACTGAATGGATTATGAGTGAAATCCCATTTCTTATCTTCTTCATTCCATTCATAGAATGGGAAATCAACTATAATACAAAATTCATACTTACTCTTATCTATTAAATTACATTCATTGGCAAGTTTTAATCTTATATTACCACAAATCTTATCAAATTTTTCTTTCTTTTCCCCACAAACAATAACTAAAGTATTACCATTAACTAAAGAGAATTTAGAGATAAGATTTTTCTTTTCTTCATCACTAAATAACTTTGCCATTGAGCCAATAACTTCATTATTTTCTAACTTAATAAATCCAAAGGCTAATGCCCCAGCCTCACGATATTCTTCTTCTAATTTTTTAAACCAAGAATTTGACTTATCATGTTTTTCAAGTTTCATTGCCTTAACAATACGATCTTTGAAAACAACACTTTCATTATTCTTTAATAACTCTGTTATATTTTCGATTTCAAATGGTATTCTTAAATCTGGTTTATCACTACCATACTTTTCCATTGCTTCTTTATAAGGTATTCTTCTAAATGGACGAGGTGATACTTCATGACATCCAAATTCTTTAAATGTATCATAGAATACTCTTTCACCAACTTCAAAAACATCTTCTTGAGTTGCAAAACTCATCTCAAAATCTAATTGATAAAACTCTCCATATAGTCTATCACTTCTTGGATCTTCATCTCTAAAACATGGTGCGATTTGGAAATATCTATTAAAACCACTACACATTAATAATTGTTTGAATATTTGTGGTGCTTGTGGAAGAGCATAGAATTTACCTTTAAATTTACGAGAAGGAACAATAAAGTCTCTTGCCCCTTCTGGACTAGATGCTGTTAAAATTGGTGTTTGAATCTCTGTAAAATCCATATCTTTCATTGTTTTACGAATAAAATCAATTACTTTAGTTCTAAATAAAATACCTTCATGTACTTCTTTATTTCTTAAGTCTAAATAACGATATTTTAATCTTGTCTCTTCACTAGAAGTCTTTGATGTTTTAACTTCAAATGGAAGTGTCTTATAAACATCCCCTAAAACTTCTAGAGTGTTTATTCTAACTTCAATTTCACCAGTTTTCATATTTTTATTAATCATATCAGGTGTTCTATTATTAACAACCCCTGTTACGGTAACTGTTGATTCACGATTTAACTTAGAATACTTTTCTATTTCATCTGTAATTAACTGAACTACTCCTTTTTCATCTCTTAATGTAATAAATAGAAGTGCTCCTAAATTACGAACATTTTCTACCCATCCTGCTAGCCTAACTTCTTTACCAACATACTCTCTTGTTACCTCTCCACAATAAACATTACGATATTTATTATTCATAAACTTCCCTTCTTTCCTAAAAAAAATCTATAAATATAAGAGCGCTTAACCGCTGTACCATCTTACTTTATAGATTTATCTACCTTTTATTCTTTAACGCAGAACTACGCTTATTTAACATTTGGTGTCTTTGGGTATTTTTTATTATTAGTTTTCACCAACCACTAACTCTCTTTAAATAAATAAACACTTACTCTTCCAAACAAATAATACATACATAATATAATGTTTTTTTTCTAAATAGTCAAGAATTACTATTTATTTATTCTATTATTATCAAGTTTCATCTTATTACATTGATAATTTTTATTTACCATCCTTGTTTCTAAATTTTTATCTGGACAATTAGGTTTTTCTTCACTCCAGTTTGAATATTTAATTTCTGTATCATAATATTCATAAGAAATTATAGTATTCAACACTTGTGGTTCTTTTTTATATACTTTTTGTGCTATTAATTTACATTCCTCACTATTAAGACTAGATTTGATAATGCTATCATCACCATAAGGTCCAAGAGTATCCCCATTTGTATAAAAGATACATCTATTGTAATAAGATGCGCAACGATATTCCATCTCAGCTTTACTGCATGTTCCATCATTATTAACAACAATTCCTAAATTAACTGTTTGGTTGGGAGTTAAATATGTAATTCCCAAAAATGCTGCTATTAAGCAAAAAGCTATAACGGTTAAAACATTAGAAATAATTGTTAAATCAATTCCATTCTCTTTATTCTTTCTCATAAATCCTCCTACTTTCTTATCACAGATTTATCTTCATCTTTAGCACTTTCTATTAACTTTTTATAAACGCTAGTTACTTCTTCACCATGATTATCCAAATCTAAATATTCAAGTTTAATCTCTTCCCTAGTCTTTTCTCTTATATTTCCAACTTCATCTTTAGTATAAACCATGTGTAACATCGGAAAAGTTTTCATAACCTCCCTTAGATTACCTTGATTTTCTAGAACCAATTCATCTCTTTCTCTTTCTTTACCTTTAAACATTCTTAAACTATCCTGTTGTTGCCATAATTCATCATCTATTTCTTCTTTTATCTGATCCATAGTATAAGGTGTTAATAAACCAAGAGTATCTAAATACCTAATTAACATTGTTTTAGCCTTAATGTTAGCTTCTTTTTCTTGTGGTGAAACAAAGTAATTATCATAATAATAATTTCTTCCCGCTGATTTTTCTAAAACTGAATCTTTCAAAATATCCAAAGTTTCAAAAAAGTCACCACGACAAGATTTAATAATATCTACTGGATCATAAGTTTGAGCTAAAGTCCTTAATCGAACCTCCTGATAAATATGAACAGATTCGTGAAAGGCTGTCTCTATAGCCTCACAATCACCAAATTCATACATCTTTTCAACTGCAGCTTTATCAATTTTAACTCCAGTATCTGTTTTTTGACCAGATAATCTTTCACCATTTTGATTTGTTAAATCTTTGACAATTTGACAATATTTACCAGGATCTATAGTTCTTAAAACTTCATCAATTACATTTATAAAAGACTTCTCTAAAATTTCATAACTAAAAGCATGATTTCCATGAAGCACTTGTTGTAAAACATAATCAGAGAACTTATTCCTATCTTTCCTATTTAAAACTCCATATTTAATAAATGCACTTATTTGTCTTACCTCTAATTCAGTTAAATTATGTGTTGAAGTTTTTAATTCTTCGATAACTTGTCTCATTTCTTTAGAAAACTTTGTCTCATCAAAAAATTTATCAATTGGATTATTTATATCATATGGTGCACTATATGAAAATGTTATAGAACGTAAAGAAACTAATTCTGGATAATTAAAAAGTTCACGAGTTTCAATCTTTTCTTCTTGAATAATCCTATTTAACTCTTCTACACTTTCTAATAATTCATAACCAACTTCACCATCTCGATCAACTAATGATGAAATTTTATTAGATAACTCTTCTAGTTTCTTATTCTTCTCCATTATTATCTTCCTCTATTAAATCCTTAATCTTGCTTAAAATAATTAATTTTTCTTCTTCATCAGTTGTCATTTTCAAAACTCTGTAATAATACTCAAGTTGTTTATCTTTATCATTTGGTAAATCAAATATATTATCCATAACTCACCTATTCATGGTGATGATGACATTCACAATGATCATGTCCACAGTCACAAGTTAAATCATCTACATCAAATTCTAACTCTTCTAGATAGTTAAAAATATAATCAACATCAATCTTTTCTTCTTTTTTGGTTTTTAAATTCTTAACTGTTAATACTTCATCATTTAATTCATCTTCACCAACAATAATAATTGCTTTAGCATTCTTATTTTCAGCTTGTTTAAAATTACCTTTTAAGTTTTTATTTAAGTAATCTATCTCTACTTTAAATCCATTTAGTCTCAAATCTTGTGCAAGGGCTAAACAGAATGGTTTTTCATTCTCTGAAAGCGGTGCGATAAAACAATCAATACTATCATCTTCTACAAGATTAATTCCTTCACTCTCTAAAATCATTAAAACTCTTTCAAGTCCCATACCAAAACCAACCGCTGGAATATGTGGCCCTCCTAAAGTTTCAACTAAATCATTATATCTTCCACCACCACACATAATATTAGCCTTGCCTAACTCTTTAGATGATGCTTCTATTTCAAATACTGTATGAGTATAATAATCAAGGCCTCTTACTAATCTATTATCAATTACATATTCAATTCCAAGTCCATCTAAATACTCTAATACTTTATCAAAATATTTTTTACTTTCTTCATTTAAATAATCTGTGATAATTGGTGCATTTTTTAAAATATCACTATCACAGTCAACTTTACAATCAAGTATTCTAAGTGGATTCTTTTGATATCTATTTTGACAATCTTCACAAAGTTCCTTTAGATGTGGTTTAAAATATTCTAACAATGCTTCACGATATTTATTTCTAGATTCAATATCACCAATAGAATTAATATGGACTTTGATATTTTCAAGTCCTAACATATCAAATAAATTAACAGGAATACTAATTACTTCAGCATCCATAATAGGATCATCGCTGCCAAAAGCTTCTAACCCAAATTGATAATGTTCTCTATATCTTCCTGATTGAGGGCGTTCATAACGATACATTGGCCCAATGTAATATAACTTTTGTGGTAAATCAATATATAATTTATTTTCAATTATACTCCTTACAATAGGTGCTGTTCCTTCCGCTCTTAAAGTTAGTTCTCTTCCACCTCTATCTTGAAAATCATATGTTTCCTTAGTAACGATATCAGTTGTCTCTCCTGTACCACGATGGAAAACATCACTAGACTCAATAATAGGAGTTCTTGTAAATGTATAATTATACTTCTCCATTACTGTTTTAATAATATTAGTTAATACTTGGAATTTCTTAGCATTAATTCCATATAAATCATAAGTTCCTTTAGGTTTAGTTATCATAAAACTTCCTCCTCAATTTACAACTACATTATACTAAAAATATTATAATTAGTAAATAAAAAACCAGTTTATTACTGGTAATTTTATTTTAATTCTTTTATTATTCCCTTATCATATTCTTCTAACTCTCTCAAATCCTTCAAATACTTTTTTAGTGCTTTTGTAGTTTTTTCTTTAGTCTCTTTCATCCCAATGTTATATACTTCATTCTCTGCTTGAAAACGATTATATATACAATTAATATCTTTTACATAACCTTCATCTAACCATATAGGAAAATCTACATCAGGAAAAGTTTTTCTTAAACTCCTAAGACTATTAGGATTTACAATATATGTTGGATAACAAGAAAGCGAAGGTTGTAAAGAAAACTTTTTACCTGAATCAATAGAATATGCTGACAATTTCAAGTCATAACAACTGGCATTAGGATCTTCCACAATCTTAAATAACTGCATATTGCTAACTCTTTCTAGTTTATAATTTACACCAGTTATTAGTTCTCGATTATAAGAAACTTCTGGAGTTGACTTCCAAATAAATCCAAAATATAAATTATCAGTTAATACTTTCATAAAATTCTCCTTTAAAAATATAGTTATTATTCTATTATTTTAATAGTTAAAAGTCAATAAAAAAGCAAAGCAATTATTTTTGCTTTGCTAATTCTTTATTTACACCAACTACTTTATCAGTATCTTTTACTACTATAGGTGCATCACTTATACCCCTAATATGATTTAATTCTGTTCTTAATGATGTCTTTCTTTCTTCTCTTCTTTGAACGGCATTTCTTAATTTGTATTCATTCATACTTAATACTTTATAATCATGATTTGCGATAAAACGTCTTTCGTGTTTAGTTTTAACTTTATAAATAATTGGCAATGAACATAATGATAATAATCCAGCATAGAATATAGCATTACCAAGGGCACCATTACCATTAACAATACCAACTGAAATAGCAAGAGCACCTATTGCAACTATACCTGTACCAGCTACTATTCTTAACACACTTTTTAAATTTTCACATTTATTTTTGCATTTAACATAATGCTCTCTTTTATACTCAGTACTACCAAGCATATACATTAAGTCAGTTAATCTTTGTTCATTTTCATTTATAGCACGAATAATATCTCTCTCTTGATCAGTATCTTTTACTATCTTTTCCATTATAATCACCCCTAAAAACTTCTTACATTATATCATACTTATCTAAAAAAGTCAATTTTAATATGTTTTTGATAATTATATATAAAGGTATAGCAATCATAATACCAACTACTTTAAATATTAAACCACCTACTATGACAATAACGATTGATAAAAATGTTGGTATTTGATTAGTCTTTTTATAAATTCTAGGTTGTATTAGATAACTATCTATAATAGGCATTAAAATAACAACTATCGAAGTTAAAATAAATACTCTTTTTGATACAACAGATGCTGTTATAACAGCAATTATATTAGAAATAAGTCCACCTACAAAAGGTATTATAGTTGTTAGAGATGTTAAAGCTGCTAATAATAAATAATTAGGATGACCAATAATTCTATAAATAATTGTATATTCTATTATTTCAACAATCATAATTATTCCAATACCTGTAATATATGATGATAATTCTCTATTAATATTAACTAATAAAAAATAAAGTCTAGGCTTCTTTTTAATTAAAAAACTCTTAATAAAAGAAAAAAACTTATCATAATTTAATAAAAAGCAAAGAGTAAGAACTAAAATTGTTATTAAAGAAGAAATAATATTTATTGATTTAGATAAAAAAAGAAAAATATTGTTTTGAATATAATTAATTATTTTTATACTAAATGAATCAATATGTTCATATAAAAAACTAAATATGCCTTTATACCTTAAATTTAATAGAAAATATTTTATTTCTTTTAAAATTACAAACATTTCTTTATACAAAATAGGTACTGTAAACTTTATTAGTAAATAAAATATAAAGATAAAAGCGCTTAATACTATAATTGATGAAATATTTTTGTTTATCTTTTTACTAAGTAAATTAACAATAGGATGTAAAAAGTATGTTAGGGCTAGCGCTATTAAAAAAGGATTTAATACTTTAAAAATTAGTTTAAATAAATCATGCCAAACATAATATACCCTACCTAATAAAAATATAATAAGTAAAAAAAGTGCAATATTAATTAATTTATAATTAATTGCACCTTTCATTAACATCACCTTTCTAAAATAATAGTGATTGGTCCATCATTTACTAAAGATACTTCCATCTCTGCTTGAAATATACCAGTTTCTACTTTTATTTCTTTTCTCAATTCTTGATTAAAAATCTCATACATTTCTTTAGCTTGTTCTGCTTTCATACTATTAACATAACTTGGTCTATTTCCTTTAGTACAGTCACCATATAAAGTAAACTGAGATACCGATAGAATAGAACCTCCAACATCTTTTACTGATAAATTCATAACTCCATTTTGATCATCAAATATTCTTAAATTAATCACTTTATTTACCATATATTTTATGTTATCTAAAGTATCATTATGCGTAAAGGATACAAGTAAAAGTAATCCCTTATCAATTTCCCCTACTGTTTTATTATTAACATCTACTTTAGCTTTTTTAACTCTTTGAACAACTATTTTCATTTAAATACCCTCTCTACTTTAGTTACACCTTTTAATTTCTCTAAGTCTTTTATATATTCTTCTAAATCTTTTTTATTTGAAACTAATACCGTTATCAAATAAACAATTTCATCAGTTCGATTAATAGTACTCAAACTATCTACAAGAATATGACTAGTAGTTGACTGCTGTACTATATCAAGCATTATATTATCATGAGTATATAAAACAATTTCTGAATAATACTTACTTTTAGTTTCATTATTCCAAGAAACATCTACTACTCTTTCATCATCATCTGCTAAATGATGGCAAGTTTTTCGGTGAATACTAATTCCATTAGTTTTCGTAATATAACCAATAATTTCATCACCTGGAACCGGATGACAACAATTCGCAGTACGAGTTTGAATATTATCAATACCACTTACTATAATATCTTTATCTACTACTTTAGATGGTTTTAAAACACTAATGGTAGTTGTATCTTTATTAAGATCCTTAAGTGAATTTATTGCCATAAGTGGTGAATATTTACCATTACCAATATTAAAGTATAAGTCCTCAACATCATCCACCTTAAGTTTATTTATGACTTGTTTAATATTATCACTACTCATAAAGTCTGAAATAGATATTTTATTCTTACGCAATTCTTTTTCTAAAGCATTTTTACCTTTAGTTATATATTCATCTTTATTAGTACGATTAAAGAATGCTTTTATTTTTCCTTTAGCTTGCGTCGTCTTCGCAATATTTAACCATTCACGAGATGGACCACTAGAGTTTTTATTAGTAATAATCTTTACAATATCCGAATTATTTAATTCATAAGAAAGTGGCACAATATTATTATTAACGATAGCCCCTGTCATATGATCTCCTACTTCACTATGAACTTTATAGGCAAAGTCAATTGGAGTTGAACCTTTAGTAAGTTCAATTACATCACCTTTAGGAGTAAAAACATAAATATTATTATTTAATACTTCATCTTTAACACTAGTTACAAACTCCTCTGTACTTAGTTTTTCTTCATTTAATTCAATAATTGATTTAAAGAACTGCAACTTTTGCTCTGTTATATTTTGCATCATAACAGCAGCATTTTTATTTTCTTTATATGCCCAGTGAGAAGCAATACCATTCTCTGCTATTTCATCCATCTCATAAGTCCTAATTTGAATTTCAAACAAATATCCATCAAGTCCAAAAACAGTTGTATGAAGTGCCTGATATAAATTGGTCTTAGGCATGGCAATATAATCTTTAAATCTTTTTGGTATTGGTTTATATTTTGAATGAATTAAACCAAGTGCCCAGTAGCATTCCTGTTCTTTTTCCACTAATATTCTAATCGCTAAGATATCATAAATGTCATTAAAGTTTCTCCCCTTATCTAATTTTTTATAGATGGAGTAAATGCTTTTAGCACGACCTTTTATTTCATATTTAATATTATTAGCATCAAGAAGCTTACTAACTTCTCTCATCATCTCTTCAACTATTGATTCACGTTCAAGTTTCGTTGTATTAAGTCTTTCAACAATATCAAAATAAGCATCCGGTTTTAAATATCTTAAAGATAAATCTTCTAACTCAGATTTAATTTTATATATACCTAAACGATGAGCAATTGGAGCAAGTATTTCTAATGTCTCTTTAGCTTTTTTCTTTTGCTTTTCCAAAGGAAGTGCATAAAGAGTTCTCATATTATGAAGACGATCTGCAAGTTTAATTATAATAACTCGTACATCTTCACTCATACCAACAATAATCTTTTTATAATACTCAATTAAATAATCATTTTCCGTAGATACACTAATTGAATTAATCTTAGTAACTCCATCAACTAACTTTGCAACTGTATCACCAAACTTTTCTTTTATTTCTTCTTTAGTAGCATCTGTATCTTCAATAGTATCATGTAAAAGAGCTGCCATTATACTTTCAGCATCGGCATAAATACTAGTTAAAATATAAGCCACATTAAGAGGATGAACTATATATCCTTCACCAGTTTTACGATATTGTTTCTCATGATGTTTCTCAGCATATAAATAAGCATCATGTATCTTTGTTATTTCTTTTTTATGCATATATTTCTTTAATGCTAATTGTAACTCATCAAAAGTCGTTATTTCTCCTGTAGACATATAATCACCTCCTAAATCAATTCCTCTATATCACTATAATATGCCTCTATATCAAGAGGATTTAAGTTTAATATATCGGATACAATCTCTGCTAATGTTAAATCATGAGCTGTCATCCATTTTGTTTGTTTTAACATTTGCCAAATATCTTTTTGTTTAATATTTTTAATATTTTTTCTTTCTAATTCTGTTACTTTTGATGTTAATGCCGGTAATACTCTATTATATAATTCTTGTTCAGTATTAAACTTCATATAACATCACCTCATTATTATGATAACACATTATCGTAAAATAGTTAAAATAAATTAACTTACTCATATATTTTTAATATGAAAGAAAAGTTTATTAAATCAACAATTATTCTTATTATTGGTGGAGGATTAACCAAGTTATTAGGCATGGTAATTAAAATCATTGCAACTAGAATAATTGGTACTGAAGGAATTGGAATGTATATGTTAATACTTCCTACTTTTAATCTCTTTATTACTCTTTGTACTTTATCTCTTCCAGTTGCCATTAGTAAAGTAATTGCTGAAGATAAAGTTAATAACAAAACACTTATCTTTTCTCTAATACCAATTATTATACTTGTTGATATTTTTTTAATTATCCTAATTATTATAATTGCCCCATATATTTCAAGTGCACTACTCCATGACAATAGACTATATTACCCAATACTTGCTATTTCAATAACTCTTCCATTCATCAGTTTATCAAGTATTGCAAGAGGATATTTTTTTGGCAAAGAAAAGATGTTTCCTCACACATTATCCAATGTTTTTGAACAAATCGTAAGATTAATTATTTTAGTTATCATACTTCCTAAATTGATAAATAAAAACTTAACGCTTGCTGTTACAGGTATGGTTTTAGTTAATGTCATATCAGAACTAGCATCTATTTTTATCTTATTTTTATTCTTACCAAAGAATTTTAAATTAGAAAAGAAAGACTTTAAACTAGACTTTTCTAATCTTAAAGATATATTTTCTGTCTCTATTCCTACCACTTTTGGAAGACTAATAGGTTCTATTGGTTATTTCTTTGAACCAATTATTTTAACGTTTTTTCTTTTAAAAGGTGGATATAGTAACAACTACATTGTACTAGAATATGGTATCTTATCAGGATATGTTATGCCTCTTTTACTAATGCCATCTTTCTTATCACTTGCTATTAGTAGTGCTCTTTTACCTGTTATATCAAAATACTATAGTAGTAATAGAATAGATTTAGTAAAAAGAAAAATAAAACAAGCATCTTTAATATCGCTAATAATTGGTTCTATTACAACAGTTACTCTATTTCTTTTTCCTAGCTTCTTTCTAAGAATAATTTATAATACAAACCAAGGGACTGCCTATTTAAGAATACTTGCTTTCCCATTTATAATTCTATATTTACAGTCCCCTCTTGCTACTGCACTACAAGCCATGAACAAATCAAAAAAAGTAATGTATGCTAACTTAATTGGGATAATTATAAAACTAGCGCTAATATCTATTCTATCATTACTTGATTTTGGAATGTATTCTTTGGTAATCGCAACTATCTTTAATATTATTTTCATAACTACTTGGCATTTTATTGACTTAAAAAAAGAATTAAAATATAATAAATGATACATACATTTTTACGGAGGGTTTGAAAATGGAAAATTATGAAGAATGGTACATTGAAGAGCAAAACATAAAAAAGAAATATAATAAAAAGGATGGATGGGCTAAAATAGGATTAACAGTTGGTGTAACGATAATTATTGGTTCGCTTACAGCATTTACAAAAATATATGATAAAAAAGTAAAACTTTATACTCAAGAAGCAACAATCTATAATCCTAATGGCGAAGAGAAAAAAGTTATTGAACAAGTAGAAGAACCTAGAACTGCAACATTGATTAATGTAACTTCTAAATGGGAAAAAGCAGATGACCATTATTGTCAAACAACTAAAAGATATTTAGTAGAATCTAATAATAAAGTAGAAATGGCCGAAGAAGAATTAATAGAACTCATTAAAAATGAAAATAATCCATTTGAAAAATTATTTGGTGCACCAGTAGAACAAATAGTAGAAGAAAAAAAAGAATTAACTGACAAAGATAAAGAAAATGATTTTACAACAGTTAGCGCAATCAAATATGATTATGATAAAAATAAATATACAACGATAGAACAAACAAGAGTAAATACTAACGATGAGGCTACAATTGGAATAATAACAATAGCATTACTACTAGCTGCTGGAGTTGGAGGAACAATGATTGGTTATTATGGCAAAAAAATCAATTCTAACGCGCAAGAATATAGAAGAGAATTACGTGCCCATCAACCTTTTTCCAACGATCAATAGAAGAGGATTAACCTCTTTTATTTTTTGTTCTTCTAAATGCTTTCTTATTTCATATTATTTATTAGGTGATAGTATGAAAAAATATCTTATAGCAATTGGATATATATTAATAAGTTTTATCATTTTAACTTTTATAGTTACTCTTTTAAATTATTTTGATGTTGCTACCAATAATACTTTAAAACTAATAAAAATTGTTGTCCCTATAATATCAATGTTACTTGGTAGTATTTATTTAGGACTTAAAACTGATAAAAAAGGATACTTAGAAGGTATTAAGTTAGGAATTATTATGTCCTTTATATTCTTTATCTTCTCTTTTTTAGGATTAGATAAAAACTTATCTTTTTCAAGAATGATATATTACCTCATTATAATTATTACTTCTATGTTAGGTGGAATGATTGGAATAAGTAAAAAAAGTCTTGATTAATCTCATTTTTGTGATATAATATCAAACTACTAGAAGAAAAGGAGGGATATTCATGTTAGAATTAACAAACGAAAAATTAGAAAGTTTAGTTGAAGAATATGGCGCAGATTCCGAAGTAATTAGTGATATAGTAAATGCTGCTAATTCTTTTGAATTTATCCCAGATGATGAAAGTCGCGCTGAATTTGTAGCAAATGTACTTATAAATTATGCTTCAAATAATGGTTCTCGCAGAAACTATTCAAATTTATTACGTGGTTTAGGTGATGTTATTAGTGATGCTGCTCATGATTGTTATTCTCATAACATATCAGCAAATGATGAAGTTACAATTGAAAGAGTTAGAACTAAATATGAAAAAATAAAATAATTGCATAAGCAATTATTTTTTTATTCATCAATAAAGTTTTCTTTAACACTATTATCAATTTCTTTATCTATCTTTTCCTCTTCACTATCTCTTATCTCTTCCCAATCATCTTCATTATTATCAATAGCAATTCTAACCTTTGTATCCCCTACTATTTCGATTCCTAATTCTTTTTCAATTTCATACTCAATAACATTACCATTTACATTTACATTAGTACAAGTAGGTTGTTTTAAACTTCTTACAATTATCTCTTCATTACTTGATAATTCACTATTACTCTTTCTTGTTACATTTACTAACTCATTATATTTAATTGTATCTTTAGCAACTTCTGTCTTTGTATCATTATCATATGAATACCAAATATTAACATCAAAGCTACCATCTAATTCTACTTTATCATCCTTTTTATATCCTTTAAAATTATGATTTATAACCCAACACCCCAAAACAGTAGATGGTGTATTATTAACATTTAAACTATATTTATTAATAAATGTTTTCTTCCCTTTTCCAATAACTGCTTTAGTAACGATTTCTCTATAGTTTTGCACTATATCACCCCTCACTTTAATATATGATATATGTGATATTAGTTGACAAAAAAAGAGTTCTTAAAACTCTCATTTACCAAATTTTAAGTTGGTATATTTATGCCTACACTTTCGTTCGGTATATTCGGATATTTTTCTTGAAAGAAAAATTTCTCATCTTAAATGCATTGCATTTGAGGATTAAAGATCAAAGAGGTTCCCTTTGGAAACGCTGCGGGGCTAGACTGAAGGCTCAATTATTTATTTCCCTCCGTCACAGCGTGAAGAACCATCACTGTCCACATTGCAATTGCAGTAGCCAGTACCACTAGCTTTCACATAACCATAAATATCGGCATTCGCATCAAGGTCGGACACCGAACAGTAAAAAGAACTACCTTCATCTGTACATCTACTTGGGTTTGTACTATATCCAAATGCTGCTTTTATCGTATTTACATTAGTAGTATAACTTGATCCTCCATTTCCTCCTTTTAAACTATATGTCCCTGCTACCATCCCCGGATTTGCATTTGCCATATCTTCTGTTACTACAAACTCTACATAACTCTCTTCTATCTCATTACTACTATTTAATACATGTTTTAAATAAAATGGTCTTGTTTCTCCTAGTGTTCCTATAATACTTGCCCAATCTGCCATCGCTAATTCCGGTGTACTTCTTCCATTTACTCCATTTGGTAAGGGTTCTCCTATATACATTGTTTCATTAATTACTACATATACCTCTGTTGGTGTTATTCCTACTGCTCCTACATTGGAGTTTACATTTACTGTTACACTATAACTTTCTGTACTTCCATCACTTGGCATTTCATAACTTTCATCAAGCCATAAAAATAACTGATAATTATCTGTTGCAGTATAATTTGAACCTGATTGGGCTAAAGTAAACTGGCCTTTTATTAGTATTTTTGATCCATTTCTTATACTTGATGACCTTAAACTGCTTGCCGCTATACCATATGGATATACTATTGTTCCATTTTTCTTTAATCCTATCATTACATAATTTGGATTTATTGTATTCCCTGCTTTTTCAGTTATAGATATTTCATATGCTATTGTAAGTGCTGCTTTAGC
>Ga0247611_10000342_pt1 | contig 96250 bp, 80 predicted proteins | sample 177DNAGHGhighgp2_FD_192422 | JGI IMG/M metagenome (GOLD analysis project Ga0247611, IMG submission 192422) | Sheep rumen microbial communities from Palmerston North, Manawatu-Wanganui, New Zealand - 1770 DNA GHGhigh gp2 | ecosystem: Host-associated > Mammals > Digestive system > Stomach > Rumen...
AGAATCAAAGAGAAACTAGGGTGGATGAGCCCTGTTCAATACAGGCTCCATCTTTTAGCTGCATAAAGAAAACGAGACGACCAAAGTCGTCTCGTAAAAAAGTCTAACTTTGAGGGGTCACCTCATTTAGTCAGCTCTTTATTTAATATAACAATCATATTCGATGCCGCTTCAGGTGCCATCAACTCTTCTGCAATATATTGTTTGATTGCTTTCAAATGATCACGTGCCTGTCTGGTAATCCTAACTGTATATTTTTTCACGCACAATCCTCCCATTATTCAAGTTCAGAAAATACTTCGTCAACATCAAAGGAATCATCCGCTTTTGCCTGTTTAAGCCCCTCCGCCATCATTTCATCAAACTGTTCCATAGTCATTTCATCTCTTGCAGGAATCGTCACCGGAAGAGTTACAGAAAAAGGAATTCCATTATGTGCGATAATCTGCCTATAATACATGTCAATTGCAACAGAACGAGGTATTCCTAACCTATCAAGAATACTCTCCGCCTTTTGTTTTATATCTACATTCATTCTTGAATTAACATTCGCAGTTTTAATAGCCATTATAAGCACCTCCTTTCACCTATGTATAATAATATTATATGCAAAAGTAACGCAATTCGCAATACATTTAATGGATTTAGGATTTTAATCTGTAAATCTGTAAATCGCAGTCTATATCAAAAAACCTTCGGCACCAGATAATCCCGGAATACCGAAGGTTTTATATACTTATATAATATAGATTAATATATATTTTATCGCGTACAAAAACGATTATTTAACTGTAAGTTTAACCTTTGAAGTATACTCTGTGGCTGTTCCGCTCTTAACTACACAACGATACATATATCCGCTCTGAGACTTCTTTGCAACAAATGAAACTGTTGATGTATGAGCTGTTGCATCATTCTTTACTGTTGCAGAGCTGTTCTTCCAGGTTTTGCCGCCATCAGTACTTATCTGCCACTGATATTTAGCAGCGCTTGATCTTGTAGTAACTGTAAAGCTTGCAAGCTTTCCGGCAGCGACAGACTTATTGGCAGGCTGCTTGGTAATGATATTCAGAACCTTCCAGGTCACAACCGAAGATGTAACCTTGCCGCCGTCATTTGATACTATACACTTGAACTTTCTTCCGTTCAGACTCTTTGTTGCTCTGATGCTGAGAGTTGCTGAAGTGGCACTTGCTGCAGAGCTCTTAGTCCACTTCTTGCCATCCTTGCTTACATACCACTGATATTTAAGATTATCACCTGAAGCAGCTACAGTGAACTTACCTACACTTCCGTTGATGGTCTTAACATTTGTAGCATCAGCAGTGATAACAGGCTTCTTCATAAACACCTTGAAACCGTATCTATAGTCATATTGGTTGCCGCACTCAAATCTTAAGTAATATGTTCCCTTTTTCAGATTCACCTCAGACGTCTGTGTCTCATCATTCGTTCGATCAAATATATCAGCCTTAAAAATTTCATTTCCATTGCTGTCAAGTACTTTCACATGTGGAATATTAGACCACCAGATGTTATCATCGAACCATCTTCTTATAAAAATAGTATATGTTGCCGGCTTATCAATAACAATCTTATATACATCCACATCATCCTTCACATGATATCCGCTTCCGGCAAAGTATCCTCGGTAGAAGGTTCCAGCTTTAATAGTTTTCGCCGTCTTAATACCATCATAGCTTGAATCCTGTGTCTCGGCAAAGGTCTCATTTGAGTCGGTGTATGTTACTTTAAATTTAAGATTTGATGCTTCATTGCTGCGGAATTTCAGATAATACACTCCGCCGTAAAGAGGGTTTGCATCGCATGTACCCTTGTAGGCTCCAAAATTCTCATCATATTTAGAGCCCCAGCTGCCAAACTGAGTCACCATATCTGCCTTATATAGCCACGCCGAAATTTCCTGTGCGCCTTCAAAAGCAACATCGATTTTTCCTGATCTTGGAAGTGTAATCTTATAAAACTCAGGGGTTTCGGCTGCAAGACTGACTACATACGTCTTGTTAAATGTTATTTCCTTCGCATCTGTAATCGTTCCTGCTTCTGCTTTTCCTGTAAATCCCAACGTCACAAAGACAACCAGGAAAGCAGCCAATAGTTTCTTAATACTTTTCATTTTTTCCTTTCCTCCTCTTTTTCTTTCTTGTGATATTTTCCTGACATTTTACCCCTCCGGAATTATCACTATAACCGTAATTTTACCCCTCAAGCCCGCGAAAAGTCAATAATCTTTTTCGCCTCACTCATTATCTACACAATTTCTTTTTTGTAACTAGTAACTTTGTCAGCTCATCTCGTGAATCCAGTCACTTAGCTTATCCACACAAAGAAAACGCCGGAAGCTTCTCAACACCCTGGAAGCCTCCGGCATTTTTAATCACGTTATTATATTATTTATTTGTCGCCAAGCTCAAACTTGTCATGGATAGCGTTCATAGCTCTCTCTGTGTTCTTAACATCGATAAGAACTGTTACTCTGATCTCAGATGTAGAGATCATTCTGATGTTGATATTCTCATCATAAAGTGCCTCGAACATCTTAGCTGCAACGCCTGCATTTGTCTGCATTCCTGCACCAACGATAGAAACCTTTGCAACATCCTTGTTAACATCTACAGATTCGCACTGCATGATATCGCTTATGATCTTTGCTGCCTCATCAGCATCATCATCAGAACATGTAAATGAAATATCCTTTGTTCCGTGACGTCCAACTGACTGAAGTATCATATCTACATTTATATTCTTCTTTGCAAGAGCGTTGAAAAGCTTAAATGCAACACCCGGCTCATCCTTAAGACCTACAACTGCAACTCTTGCAGCGTCTGGATCAGCTGCAACACCACTAACGATCATCTTCTCCATCTTTGTATCCTCCTTAACGACGGTTCCTTCATTATTATTCAAGCTTGAACGAACTACAAGCTGTACACCGAATTTCTTGGCAAGTTCCACTGATCTGTTGTGAAGAACGCCTGCACCGAGAGTAGCAAGCTCGAGCATCTCATCATAAGTAACTGTGTCAAGCTTTCTGGCATTCTTAACCTTTCTAGGATCAGCTGTATATACACCATCAACGTCTGTATAGATCTCGCATTTATCAGCATGAAGAGCAGCCGCAAGTGCAACAGCAGTTGTATCGGAACCGCCTCTTCCGAGAGTGGTATAATCATCATATTTATTTATGCCCTGGAAACCTGTGATAATGACTATTTTTCTCTGCTCGAGTTCATTTCTGATTCTCTCTACATCGATTCTCTTAAGTCTTGCATTTCCATAAACAGAAGTTGTGTGCATAGCAACCTGAAATGCATTAAGAGAAATAGCAGGAACGCCCAGCTTATTCATAGCCATAGCCATAAGCGCTACTGACATCTGCTCACCTATTGTGTAGAGCATATCCATCTCTCTCTTAGGCGGATTCTCATTGATATCCTTAGCCATATCGATAAGCTCATCGGTATATTTGCCCATAGCTGACAGAACGACAACCACGTCATTTCCCTTCTTGTACTCTTCGATACATCTGTTGGCTACATTATAGATTCTTTCTTTGTTGGCAACCGATGTGCCACCAAATTTCTTTACCACTAACATAGTGTACGCCTCCGTAAAATTTTAACATCTTTATACTAACCGCTTCCGGAATCCGGAAACGTGTACTTCATAATTATTCAGCAATTCTGATGGTTGTCAGAACAGTGTAAGCGCTGAGAAGCTCAGCAAGCTTTTCGTGTGAATACTCATTTGCAGTAACAAATGCAGTCTCACCCTCTAACGGCTCGATAAACTGAACATCGCCGAAGGCCTTCTTCAGCTCGTCATCCTTACCGGTTGCCTTAAGTCTAACAAAATACTTTGAGTTAAATGAAGCCATGTCGCCGAGACTGATCTTCTCAGTATCCCAGGTAATAGCAATATTTTTGTTGCCGTTCTTAGCGATCTCAACCACATCGGAAACAACTGCACTTGCAGTTGGAAGAGAGCCTGCGCCCTTTCCGTAGAACATAACATTTCCGAGCAGGTCGCCGTGAAGATTAACTGCGTTGTATACTCCGTCAACATCCTTAAGAGTATGCTCATCACCGAGCATGAAAGGTGCTACCATCGCATAAACCTTTCCTTCCTTCTTCTTCATAAGGCCGAGAAGCTTTAACGGAAGTCCGCTCTTATTTGAATAGTAGATGTCTTCCTTGGTGATATGGCTTATACCCTCTGTAGAGATATCCTCGAAATCAACCTGTTTTCCTGTGATAAGGGAAGTAAGGATTGCGATCTTACGGCATGCATCATATCCCTCAACGTCAGCCTCAGGATTTCTCTCTGCATAGCCCTTCTCCTGAGCAGTCTTAAGAACCTCATCAAATGAAAGTCCTTCCTTGCTCATCTTTGTAAGGATATAGTTTGTAGTACCATTAAGGATACCTGCGATGCTGTCAAAATTGTCAGCTGTGAGCGATTCATTTATTGCTCTGATCACAGGAATACCACCGCCTACAGACGCCTCGAAAAGGAATGATACATTATTCTCTTTAGCAAGTGCAAGTATTTCTGCGCCGTACTTTGCAACAAGCTCCTTGTTGGAGGTGCAGACAGACTTGCCTCTGGTAATGGCTCTTCTTACAAATGTATTTGCCGGCTCGATGCCGCCCATTACCTCAACAACACAATTTACTTCATCATCATTAAGGATGATGTCAATGTCATGAACAAGAACCTTCTCCACCGGATTTCCAGGGAACTCTCTAAGGTCAAGTACATACTTGACATTTATATCATCACCGGCGAACTTCTTCAGAACGTTCGCATTATCATTTATTACCTTGTACACTCCGGAACCAACTGTACCGAAGCCAAGAATTGCGACATTAAACATTTACTCTTATACCTCACTCTCGTTTACTGCTTTACTTCTGATGTCTGCGAGATCATTTTCAGATATGCGTTGATGAAAGGATCTATGCCTCCGTCAAGCACTCTTGCCGCATCGCCAACCTCGCAGGATGTTCTGTGGTCTTTGACCAGAGTATATGGCTGAAGAACATAGGACCTGATCTGGCTTCCAAAGCCATTGTCAGCGACCTCGCCCCTGATACCGGACATCTTCTCCATATTCTCCTGCTGCTTCATCATGAAGAGCTTGGTCTTAAGCATCTTCATAGCTTTATCTTTATTCATGTGCTGTGACCTTTCATTCTGGCACTGCACAACGATACCTGTAGGAAGATGTGTTATCCTTACAGCGGAAGAGGTCTTGTTGATATGCTGACCGCCCGCACCGCTGGACCTGTAGGTATCCACCTTGAGATCGTCATCTCTGATCTCGATCTCGATAGTATCATCTACCTCAGGCATAACATCCACAGAACAAAATGATGTCTGTCTCTTTCCGTTAGCATTAAACGGAGATATCCTGACAAGTCTGTGTATTCCATGCTCGGACTTTAAATATCCATATGCATGATAGCCATTCACCTGAAATGTAACTGATTTGATTCCGGCTTCATCTCCGGGCTGGTTATCGAACTCTTCAACAGAAAAGCCTTTATCATTTGCCCATCTGAGATACATACGGTAAAGCATTGAAGCCCAGTCGCAGGACTCGGTTCCGCCGGCACCGGAATGTATGGTTACAACGGCGTTATTTGTATCAAATTCTCCGGAAAGAAGAGTCTCTATCCTGAAGGCTTCAAATTTCTTCTTGAAATCCTCAAGGCTTTCTCCAGCCTCCTCAACGAGGTCGTCATCATCTTCTTCCTCGGCCATTTCGATCATTACTTCGATATCGTCAAATGAAGTCTGTATTGCTTCAAATTCTGCTATGGTATCTTTAAGGTTTTTCATTTCCTTCATGATGCGGTTGCTGTTTTCCACATCATTCCAGAAGTTCTGGTCCTCCATAGCTATAGAAAGCTCTTTTATCCTTGCCTCTTTACCGGCAATGTCAAAGTGAATCCCTCACTTCAAGCAGTGGCTTTCTGTATTCGTTCAATGTAAACTTGTACTGATCAAGTTCAAGCACTACTCTCACCACCTTCTATTTTGGGTCTGAATCAATTTTATATAGTGTCGGCGATATCCGGGCACGTACCCTCGGGAACTTCGCTTGTGTACTTTTTTACTGCTGTGCACCTCCCAGCTGCCTCCGCATGCCGCATATGCTGTGCCGCTTCGCGGCCCATCATCTCCGTCATGCTTCGCGACTGCCCACCTATTCGGCGGTCAGTCAGGCGCAATAATTGCTTCGCAATTATTGCTGGGCTCCGTGGCAATACTTATACTTCTTTCCGCTGCCGCATGGGCACGGATCGTTACGTCCGATCTTGGCATCTTTTCTCTTAACAGGCTCCTTCTTGGTTGTTGTATCCTTGTTGGTTCCTGTTACCTTGGCAACCTCTTCACGTTCAGCCTTTTCCTCTATCTTAACATGCATGATAAGTCTTGATATGTCTTCCTTGATAGAATTGGTCATCTCGTTGAACATATCATATCCGGCCATCTTGTACTCAACAAGCGGATCTCTCGAACCGTATGACTGAAGACCGATACCCTGACGGAGCTGGTCCATATCATCGATATTGTCCATCCACTTTCTGTCTACAACCTTGAGAAGGAATACTCTCTCCATCTCACGCATTGTTTCCGGATTAGGAAATTCTGCTTCCTTAGCTTCGTAAAGCTTTGCAGCCTCATCCTTAAGTCTCTGCTTGAAGAGTGCCGCGCTTCCCTTCTTCTTCTCATCCTCATTTAAGGTGATAGGCTGAAGAGGGATGATCGGGCGAAGTGTATCATTGAGTTCCTTGAGATCCCACTCTGATGGGTCGATCTCATTTGAAGCAACCATATCTACGTAACGTCCGACTGTATCCTGAACCATTCCAAAAATGGTATCTCTCATGTTCTCGCCGTCAAGAACCTTTCTTCTCTCTGCGTAGATGACTTCTCTCTGCTCATTATTAACTTCATCATACTCAAGAAGATTCTTTCTGATGGCAAAGTTGTTTGACTCGATCTTTCTCTGTGCCTTCTCGATGAATCTTGTAATAGTCTTATGCTGTATCTCTTCTCCCTCAGGGATCCTTAAGGCATCATAAACCTTGATAACCTTCTCTGAACCGAAAAGTCTCATAAGGTCATCCTGAAGTGAAAGGTAGAATTTAGAATATCCAGGGTCTCCCTGACGTCCTGAACGTCCACGGAGCTGGTTGTCGATACGTCTTGACTCATGTCTCTCTGTACCGATTACCATAAGACCGCCGAGCTCTGCAACACCTTCACCGAGCTTAATATCAGTACCACGTCCTGCCATGTTGGTAGCGATGGTAACAGCACCCCTCTGTCCTGCATCAGCGATAATCTCAGCCTCCATTTCATGGAACTTGGCGTTGAGGACCTTATGCTGGATGCCTCTCTTCTGAAGAAGTGCGCTTATCTCTTCTGATGAATCGATATTTACAGTACCTACAAGTACAGGCTGGCCCTTCTGGTTTGCCTCGTAAACCTGTTCAACGATAGCATTGAGTTTCTCCTTCTTGGTCTTATAAACCGCATCATCTTCATCTATTCTCGCGATAGGAAGGTTTGTAGGAACAACTACAACGTCCATTCCGTAAATCTCACGGAACTCTTCCTCCTCAGTCTGGGCAGTACCTGTCATACCTGCCTTCTTGTCATATTTATTGAAGAAGTTCTGGAAAGTAATGGTTGCAAGAGTCTTACTCTCACGCTTAACCTTAACATTTTCCTTTGCTTCGATTGCCTGATGGAGACCGTCACTGAAACGTCTTCCCGGCATTATACGTCCTGTAAAGCTGTCGACGATAAGAACCTGATCATCCTTAACAACGTAATCCTGATCCCTGTGCATAAGAGCATGCGCACGGAGTGCAAGGATGATAGTATGCTGGATCTCAAGGTTTTCAGGATCTGCAAGGTTCTTGATATGGAAGAACTGCTCAACTTCCTTGACACCCTGAGCTGTAAGAACAACATACTTGTCCTTCTCATTTACAAGATAGTCGCCGTCCTCCTGAATCTCAGTTCCCATGATCGCATCAAATTTGCTGATCTCGGTTGAGGCGGTACCTCTCTCCATTCTTCTTGCGAGGTAATCGCACATCTTGTATATATCTGTAGACTTTCCGCTCTGTCCGGAAATGATGAGCGGTGTACGTGCCTCATCGATAAGAATAGAGTCGATCTCATCGATGATACAGTAATGAAGTCCTCTCTGAACAAGTCTTTCCTTGTAGATTACCATGTTGTCACGAAGGTAATCAAAACCAAGCTCGTTATTGGTAATATATGTAATATCGCACTTATATGCTTCTCTTCTGTCGTCATTTGAATCAGAGTTAAGGATAACTCCGACTGTAAGTCCCAGGAATCTGTGAACAGAACCCATCCACTCGGCATCACGCTTTGCAAGGTAATCATTTACCGTAACGATATGTACGCCCTTGCCTTCAAGTGCGTTAAGATATGCAGGAAGTGTGGAAACAAGCGTTTTACCTTCACCTGTTCTCATCTCTGCAATACGTCCCTGATGGAGAAGAACACCACCGACAAGCTGAACACGGAAATGCTTCATACCAAGCACACGGAAAGCAGCCTCTCTTACAGTGGCAAACGCTTCAACAAGGATATCATCAAGAGTTTCACCCTTCTTAAGTCTTTCCTTAAATTCGTCTGTCTTTGCCTTCAGCTCTTCATCCGAAAGCTTCTGCATTGACTCATCCAATGCTTCGATTTTATCAACAATAGGGTAAATTCTTTTTAATTCCTTGTCACTGTGGGTGCCAAAGATTTTTTCACCAAGACCCATTTTAATCCTCCAAATGTTTTATTTGAAGCTCTGAAATGCCGAAAAACTTACGCTGTTTTTAGACTTTTCTTTAGCTACAGTAATCTTATCATAACCCCTAATATAACATTAAGTATTCAAGTAGGCAAATAGTTTTTAAAAATTTTTACTCGCTGCGTCGAAAGATATCCGGACGGGCAGTCTTTTACAGCAGAAAAAAAGCCTTCACCACCAGGGTGTCTTCCGTTTAAGCGGAGCCCCTTACGATGAAGGCTTTGATGATCAGTCGTTTTTATGATAAGCAAATCTTTGATATTTTGCGAGTTCCTCAACATAGAGCTTACCGAGTTCTGAGAGAGAAACACCTTTTCTTTTAATATAGCCTATGGTCATTTTCTCCGACTCCTTAAGCGGAACAGCCTTATAAGCATCTCCGTTAAGATCCTCACTTATGATTCCGGAGCAGAGTGTAAAGCCATATAAGCCGATCATGAGGTTAAGCATCGTCGCACGGTCATTTGCACGGATGAGACGCTTATACTCATATGAGCTGAGCTGCTCCTCTGCCAGGAACAGTGAACCGTGAATACCCTGATCAAATGACAGGCACGGATAATCATCCAGTTCCTCTATGGATATCTCCGACTTTTCCGCAAGCGGATGATCCTTCCAGAGATAGACAAATGTGTCGCAGTCGAAGAGCGGTATGAATTCAAGGCCGTTTTCATAGAAGATCTTCTCGAGCACCTTGCGGTTGAACTCATTTTCATAAAGTACTCCGACCTCGCTCTTGAAGAATTTTACATTCTCGATAACTTCCTCAGTCCTTGACTCATGTATCGCAAATTCGTAATTATCCAGTCCGTATTCATTTACAACCTCTACAAAGGCCTTAACCGCAAATGAATAATGCTGTGTTGATACGCCGAACTTCTGTCTGACCGTTTTATTGATAAATCTGTCCTGAAGGAGATTGTACTGATCAAGGACCTGTCTTGCGTAACTCATGAATTCCTCGCCCTCAGGAGTTATCACGATGCCTCTGTTAGATCTGACGAAAACGTCAAATCCTATCTCTTCCTCCAGTTCCTTAACCGAACCTGACAGGCTGGGCTGGGAAATGAAAAGCCTTTTTGCCGCTTCATTTATCGATCCGCAATCCGCAATGGTGATCGCATATTTTAGCTGCTGAAGTGTCATATTTCCTACCTCTTCTCTTTCTCTTCCCGAAGTTAAAGGATCTCCTGCCCTTTAATCTTACTCAGCAAAAAGTGCTGTTGATAAATATCTGTCTCCTGAATCCGGAAGAAGTGCAACTATTGTCTTACCCTTATTCTCCGGTCTCTTTGCAAGCTCAGTTGCAGCGTAAAGAGCTGCGCCTGAAGAGATACCTACGAGAAGTCCCTCATTTCTTGCTATCTTTCTGCCTGTTTCAAATGCATTCTCATTTGATACCGGAATAACCTCATCATAAATCTTTGTATCAAGTGTGTCAGGAACAAAGCCTGCGCCAATACCCTGGATCTTGTGAGCTCCCGCTCTTCCCTGTGAAAGTACAGGGCTGTCTGCAGGCTCGACTGCTACTATCTTAACGTTTGGATTCTTCTCCTTAAGATACTGGCCTACACCTGTGATGGTTCCGCCTGTACCTACACCTGCTACGAATATATCAACCTGTCCGTCTGTATCCTCCCAGATCTCAGGACCTGTTGTTGCCTTATGTGTTGCAGGATTTGCAGGGTTTACGAACTGACCTACAATGATAGATCCCTCAATCTCTTTATTGAGCTCCTCTGCCTTTGCGATAGCTCCCTTCATACCCTTGCTTCCTTCTGTAAGTACGAGCTCTGCACCATATGCCTTCATGAGAGTTCTTCTCTCAACGCTCATCGTCTCAGGAAGAGTGATGATAACCTTGTATCCCTTTGCTGCTGCTATAGCTGCGATACCGATACCTGTATTTCCTGATGTTGGCTCGATAAGGGTTGCTCCCGGCTTGATGATTCCTCTTGCCTCGGCATCCTCGATCATTCCGAGTGCGATACGGTCCTTAACGCTTCCTGCAGGGTTGAAAAGCTCAAGCTTTGCAAGTATTCTTGCTCCCTCTGCATTTTCATTCTTCTGATACTTCTTAACCTCAAGTAAAGGTGTCTTTCCAATAAGCTCTGATGCGCTTTCATAAATTCTTGCCATGTCTTTATCCTCCCATTTCTAAAAATGTATTTTGTTATCAGTTTCTCCGGCACATTTTTCTTTTTTATCAGTGCCTTTTGTTTATCATGGCTTCATTATAGCCAAAGCCTATATAAAGTGTTAATTCTTTAATCCTTTAATCTGTTATAGCATTTACCTATAACCACATCAAGTATAAATTTGGATTATTTTTCATAAAAAATACTCCCTTCGCCGGTCATCCCGGCAAAGAGAGTATATATGGAAGGGATTTTATCTGCTCATATAAAGTTCGTAGTACGCGCCCTTCTTCGCCATCAGCTCATCATGGGTGCCTGCCTCAACGATACCGCCCTGATCTATGTACATTATCTTGTCACAGTTACGGATGGTTGAAAGCCTGTGCGCGATGATAAATGAAGTCCGCCCCTTAAGCATATTGTCGAGGCCTGTCTGGAGCGCTTTCTCGGTACGTACGTCTATGCTGGAGGTCGCCTCGTCGAGTATAAGTATTTTCGGATCCGAAAGTACCGTCCTTGCAAATGAAAGCAGCTGCTTCTCGCCCTCGCTGAGTGTACCGCCCCTTTCCTTTACCTCGGTCTGATAGCCGTCCTTCATCCTGCCTATAAATTCATCGGCACATACAGTCTCGGCTGCCTTACGTATCTCTTCAGCGTCCGCATCCAGTCTGCCGTATCTGATATTATCCTCAACAGTTCCGGAGAAGACAAAGCTGTCCTGCATCATTATACCCATCTGGCTTCTCAGCGACTTGAGCGTCACCTTGGAGATGTCCTGTCCGTCAATAAGTATCCTTCCGGAATTAACATTATAGAATCTGGAGATAAGATTTACTATGGTACTCTTTCCTGCGCCCGTAGGTCCTACAAGTGCAACGCTTTCTCCGGCCTTAACCTTAAAGGAAACATTCTTAAGTACCATGCCTCCTTTTCTCTTAAGCACACCGCTGCCAAAGGAAGCTCCCGATTCTTTACCCATCTTATTATCTGTATTATTTTCTGATCCGTTTTCATCCTCTTCATTTTCATATGCAAAGAAGACATTTTCAAATGTAACATCACCCTTGACCGGCTGCATATTTACAGCATCCTCTGCATCTCTTACGCTGACCGGTTCATCGATCGTCTCAAAGATTCTCTCAAGGTAAGCCACATTATTGATAAAATTATTGAAGATATTTCCGAGGTTCATGATCGGCTGCCAGAAATATGATGCATAGCCAGATACAGCCACTATCGTTCCGAGAGATTTATTGCCGCTTCCGAAGATGAAAAGTCCGAAGAAGAAGATAGCCGCCCTGACAAATACAGAGATACTGTCAATTCCCGGCCATACAAGGTTTGAGTACTTGACAGCCGTATGCCAGGTCTTCCTGCAGTCACCGGAAAGCTCTCTGAAGATCTCTGTATTCTCGTCCTCACGAGCAAATATCTGGGTGATCTTCGCGCCGACTATATTTTCCTGAAGATATGCATTCAGGTTGGAATTCTTGTTGGAAACCGCCTGCCACGCCTTCCTCTGCTTATTCTTGATCCAGAACATGAATACAGCGAGAAATGGCACGCCGCACATAACAACGAGCGCAAGCTGAACATCCGCCATAAACATGAAGATTATGATGAATACAAGGTTAAAGCCCTCAAGGACTATATTTATAAGTCCGTTCGACAGCATATCCGACACCGAATTCACGTAATTTACCACTCTTATAAGTATCTTACCGTGCGGCCTGTTGTCGTAATATTCAAAAGGAAGCTCCTGAAGATGTCCGAAGAGATCCTTTCTTATATCATAAATGATGTTCTGGCTCACATTTACCATTATCCTGCTTCTTATAGTCGTAAATATCACGCTCACAAGATAGAGGCATGCCATAAGAATTGCAAGAGTCATAAGCAGCCTTACATTCTTGTCCGGAACAGCCTTATCAAGCGCCCTCTTCGTAACCAGCGGTGCAAGATATCCGAAGGCACCTCCGATACCGCTTAAAATGAGGGCGAGCACCATCACTCTTATGTATTTTTTAATGTAAACAGACGCGCGGATCAGATGCTTTATATTAAAAGCCTCTACCAGCTCTTCGTCCTGTTTGTAAGTATTTTTAGCCATTCTTACGCCTCACCTGTCTGCAGCTTTACAAGCTCGCTGTAGTATCCTTTAGCAGCAACAAGCTCATCATGAGTTCCTTCTTCAACTATCCTTCCGTCTCGAAGTATGAGTATCCTGTCAGCCGTTCTCGCTGTTGATATTCTCTGCGCGATAATGATCTTCGTGGTACTGTAATCCAGATTCTGCAGTGCCTCCTGGATATGCTTCTCCGTCTCAAGATCGACCGCGGAAGTCGTGTCATCAAGTATCAGTATTGAAGGCCGGACCGCAAGAGCCCTTGCGAGAGAAATCCTCTGTTTCTGTCCTCCGGAAAGTCCCACGCCTCTTTCGCCGACGATAGTATCATAGCCGTCCGGCATTTTTGAGATGAAATCATCCGCTGCGGAATATTTTGCAAACTTTATAACATCACTCAGCTTTATCGTTCCGTCACCATAGGCGATATTTCCTTCTATGGTATCCGAATACAGAAGTACATCCTGAGTCGCAAGTCCGATGTTTCTTCTGAGGTCCTTTAGCTTATAGTCTGAAACCCTTCGTCCGTCTATCAGAACCTCTCCGGCGGTTGCCTCGAAGAATCTCGGGATAAGATTTATAAGTGTGGTCTTTCCGCAGCCGGTCTCACCCATTATAGCGACCGTTTCTCCCGCCGCAGCCTTAAATGAAATGTCATAAAGCACCGGTATGGTTCCGTCATCATATTTAAATGAAACATTCCTAAACTCTATCTCTCCGTCAAATCTTCCCGGATGACTTACAGCATCCTCGGCATCCCTGATGGAAGGCTCGGCGTAGTATATCTCCATTACCTTATCTGAAGCCGCAGAAAATCTCTGGAATTCATTCATGATATTTCCCATCATACGCATCGGATTGGATATTGCCCATATAAGACCTGAAAATGCAACATATTCGCCCATTGTAAGCTCGTCATGGATAAGGAAGAGTCCGCCCACCGCAAGCATTACTACAGGCATCAGATTTGCAATGCTTTCTACATAAGGAAAGAACTTTATCCAGACAAGTCCGGTCTTCTTGTTGGTCTCTCTGTAATCAGTATTTGCCTTATCGAATTTTTCTATCTCATATTCTTCCCTTGCAAATGCCTTTACCACCCTGTTGCCGGCTATATTTTCCTGAGCTATCGTATTCAGCCCCGAAAGCTTCTCGCGAAGAAGAGCATGAAGAGGTGCTACCTTCTTCTTAAAAAGGTAAATGATCATAAAGACGAAAGGTGATATCGCCAGAAGTGAAAGTGCCATCTTCCAGTTAATAAATATGAAGTATACCGCAACCGCAAAGAACAGCGAAAATGACTCTATGACAACCCTGACAACCCATGCAGTCATATGTCTTACTGCATCAAGATCTCCGGTCACTCTGGTCATCAGGTCACCTGTTCTGTAGGTACTGTAAAATGTCATGTCCTGCCTCTCAAGCTTATTAAAGAGAAAGTTTCTTACACGGAAGAGAACCTTCTGCGAAACATGCTCATAAGCCATACAGTCCGCATAAACCACAATGGTTCGAAGAACAGTAAGTCCCACCATCAGTACCAGCAGCTTAAAGAAAAGATCCATATGAAGCTCCAGATTCTCTCTTGCATTTTCTCCGCTCAAAAATGTATCCACTATCCTTCCGGAAAAATACGGTACCGTAAGCTGCATCACATTGTAGAGAACTGTTCCGAACATAGCCGCTATATAAAGCGCATGGCAGCCCTCGGCATTCTCCCACATCCACGCAAGCTTCGTCTTAGGATATTTTTTTTCTTTCCCGTTTTTCATACTATACTCCTCTAAACCGGTACTTATAGAATTGGTTTCCCGATATTTTTCGAAAGTTAGAGTAGCATTCAGTATAAAAATATACTATAATCCATTTGCATAATAATTGAACAAATCTATCCACACAAATTTGACACAATCTGGACTTTATCCTTAAAAACACTCAAAAACTGACAGTTTATATATAAAAATCATTTTCAGGGAGAATATAATGGACCTTTTTGAATACAGCGACATACTTAATTCGCCGGTAGAGGCCTTCTACTGTGCAGATACATCCACGAAGCTTCCGGTACGCTCGCACTGGCATTATTTTGTAGAAATGCTTTATATAGAAGAAGGCAGCATCACTGTGAATTTTAACAACCTTTCGTACACTCTGTCGAAAGGCGACATGATGATCATTCCGCCGCAGACCGTTCATTCGATATATCAGAGTACTCCGGTGCCCTTCCGATATATCTGCATCAAGTTCAATGCCAGGAGAATACAGTTCATGGACAGCTACATCCCGGATACCTCGGCACTCCTTGCCTATATCGCCGGTCTGAAGGAGCCTCATTATATCTTTAACGACAGTGATTTTGAAGACGGACTCCTTAAAGGCTTCTTCGAGAAAATACTATCCGAGGTAAGATCCAGGGAATACGGCTACTACAACTACATTTATAACAGGATCACCGGACTCCTGCTTCAGATCATAAGAAAATGGTACAATTCCGGAATTCCTCTCAGCAAGGAGGATATCGCAAATACAGACAGCAGTCTTCTCCACGAGGCGCTGATCTACATAGACAAACATTCAAATGAAAATATCAGCATCGACCACCTTGCGAAGCTCTCGAATATGAGCTATTCATATTTTGCCAAGCAGTTCCGCATGAAATATGGACAGAGCTGCAAGCAGTATATCGAGTTCATAAGGCTGAGCAAGGCGGAGAACCTGCTGCTCTTCACAAACTATGACCTTAGCTATATAGCAAATGAAACCGGCTTCTCCGACTGCAGCCACCTGATCAGATGCTTCAAGAAAAAATATGATATAACACCTAAACAGTTCCGGAAATCACATGGTATGTAGTATTCCGGCAAAATAAAAGCCTGTAAGACGGAAGTGTTGTGAATTTGCCATTCACAGCTCCTGCCTCACAGGCTTTTATTAATTATTCTAAATTTATCTGGCTATAAGCTTACAGATCTACCTTTGGAAGTCCTGCAAAGCTCTGCTCAAGCTCTTCATCTGTAGGGATGTAATCGCTCATAACGCCATCATTAAACTTCTGATATGCAACCATATCAAAATATCCTGTTCCAGTAAGTCCGAATACAATAGTCTTCTCTTCACCGGTCTCCTTGCACTTAAGTGCCTCATCGATAGCTACTCTTATAGCGTGGCTTGATTCAGGAGCAGGAAGGATTCCTTCAACTCTTGCAAACTGAGTAGCAGCATCAAATACTGCTGTCTGCTCTACGCTTCTTGCCTCCATAAAGCCATCATGGTAAAGCTGTGAAAGGATAGGGCTCATTCCATGATATCTGAGACCTCCGGCATGATTTGCAGAAGGTATGAAGTTACTTCCAAGAGTATACATTTTAGCAAGAGGACATACCTTTCCTGTATCACAGAAGTCGTATGCAAATTTACCTCTTGTAAAGCTTGGGCATGATGCCGGCTCAACAGCAATTATCTGATACTGATTCTCTCCTCTGAGCATTTCTCCGATAAATGGAGATACAAGTCCGCCGAGGTTTGAACCACCGCCCGCACATCCGATAATCATATCCGGCTTAATGTTATACTTATCAAGAGCAGCCTTTGTCTCAAGTCCGATAACTGTCTGATGAAGAAGTACCTGATTAAGTACGCTTCCGAGAACATATCTGTATCCGTCAAGCTTAGTCTCAGCCTCAACTGCTTCTGAGATAGCACATCCAAGGCTTCCGGTTGTTCCAGGATGCTCTGCAAGTATCTTTCTTCCGACCTCTGTTGTATCACTCGGAGAAGGAGTTACTGTCGCTCCGTAGGTTCTCATCACTTCTCTTCTGAAAGGCTTCTGCTCATATGAAACCTTAACCATATATACTCTGCAGTCAAGCCCGAAATATGCGCATGCCATTGAAAGTGCTGTTCCCCACTGACCTGCACCGGTCTCTGTGGTAACACCCTTAAGCCCCTGCTTCTTAGCATAATATGCCTGAGCGATAGCAGAATTCAGCTTATGGCTTCCGCTGGTATTATTTCCCTCGAATTTATAGTATATCTTTGCAGGAGTCTGAAGCTTCTCCTCAAGGCAGTAAGCACGTACAAGTGGAGATGGACGATACATTCTGTAGAATTTAAGAATCTCTTCAGGGATCGGAATAAACGCTGTAGTATCATCCAGTTCCTGCTTAATGAGGTCATCGCAGAATACTCCGGCAAGTTCCTCTGCAGTCATAGGCTGAAGCGTTCCCGGATTAAGAAGCGGTGCCGGCTTGTTCTTCATATCTGCTCTGACATTGTACCAATCCTTTGGAAGCTCATTCTCTTCCAGGTAAATCTTGTAAGGTATATTCATTTTATATAATTCCTCCTAGCGTTCAGATTATATTACATCTGTATTACCTGATTTTATATTTTAACAAATGCAGGATATATAATCAAGAATAAAACCAAACAAAAACAAGGAGCCGCATCGTTGGGGTGATGCGGCTCAAAGGTATGAAAAAATGTGGGGGAAGGTATAGAATCCTTCGTTGGAACAATTATAATATACTTCATATATATGTTTAAGTTGAGTATATTCTGTGAAAAAAAAGTGAACAACCGCTTGCAATTATTAACTTTTCTTAATAATCAGCCTTTTTTTCTCTTATTTATACACATATATCTCAGATCCGGCTTCTTCCACTTCCGCAGAAAAACTCTTCCGTCCTGTCCGGATCTCCTTCGCCTGAACCGGATCATAATATCTTATATAATCCGAATTATAGCTTACTACAAGAACATATCGTCCGCCCGGCATTTTCACCGTAAACGGTATTCCCTGACTTAAGAAGCCTATGGCTGTATCAGTATCAGCCCCGGAAATGTTAAGTCCTTCTATTGCGGTAGTATGTGCAGCTATAGTCTCAACGTAACCCTCTTCCGACGCTTCCTTAATATCATAGCCTGAAGTATCGATACCTGCACTCTTCATGCTCATCATGATGCAGGCTCCAAGGCTTGACGCATTATCTTCAGCCGGCACATAATCAAACTTTCCTGCAACCGTAAGGTAAGGCAGACTCTCAGTGATACCATATATCATCCTTCCGTCCGAACCGGTCACTATGCCGCCGTTACTCTGGGCATATACAACAGCCCTTCCAAGTCCGGCAAAGCATTCCTTGAGCCCATCGTCCCAGAATACATAATATCTTTTTACTGTATTATCCGGATTAACCTCTGCCGATGCATGTGACACACCAAGCTCTCTGATCAGCATCTCCGTAACACTGCTTCTGTAATACAGTGCATCCGGCATTTCCGGATTATCGTCATTATCATCCAGCTTATAAGTCAGATGATCGTCCGAATAAGGCTGATAGCTTCCCTCGGTTCTGAGAACTCTGGTAACCTTCATATCACCTGCGGTCAGCTCCACATCCTTAACGAATATGCCTGCCTTGCTGTAATCCTTGGAAATCCTGCCATCATCCTTAACCAGGAAAATGTTTGAGAAGTAAAATACAGGCTCTCCATCGCTTCCTGTGGTTATATTGTCCGGTGCAGCAGCACCGTACACAAGAACCCTGCCCTTAAAGCCTATGATACGGAGCTTCTTACCATCACCGGTAAAATGATAATCCTCGCCGGTAAGTATATTTTTGAGTATCACCTCATCCGCCCCTGTAGGCGAATCCGTATCCGGAAATGCAGCCAGCATTCCATCCTCTGAGACAGCTATCATATCCTGCGGCATTTTTGCGGAAAGCTCCTCTCCCACGCCGCTTTTAATGTCATATTTCATAAGACAGTTATCAATGATCGTATAAAGCTCTCTCTTCTCCTGATCAAACCAGACAAATCTCTTCGCTCCGGTCTTAAGAGCGTCATAAGATTCATCCGTTTCAACAAGAAAGATAAGACTGATCTCAGACTTCTCAGCCTTATAGCTGTAGAGGAAGATGCCATTTCTTCCTTCATATTTACCGTGGTCCATACGTCCGATCACAGCAAAATACGCATTTCCGTCATTATCGACAGAGATAAGCTTCGGAAAGCTTTGGTTGAAGAATGTATAATCCTCCTCCCTGTTTCTGCTGCCGCATCCGAAAAGCCTTGCAGCGCTGCCCGTACGGCTGTCATAGTACCACAGCTCTCCCGCAAGGGAGAAAAGTGATTTACGTCCGTCAGGCGACCAGATGTACTGTCTGTTATCGGTATAGTGTTTTCTCTCTGAACTTGATGTCGGAGTAATGCTCGCAGAAGCAAATATCTCCTCGATGCTTCTTTCACTTTTCTGAAGCTTTACTTTATTGTTGCTGATATCAAAGGAGAGATAAATGGTATCTGTTATGCCGTATTCGACTATTGCGTCGTTGTCCGGCGATTTAACTATATACTTAAGCTCGATCAGCGCGGTATTCGATGTGATCTCCCTGACTCCCGGAACTATAGTTGTAGCAAGGACCGGATTTATATCCTTCCATAATTCCTCTTCCCTGCTCTTCTTCTCATCCTTCTTCTCCTTCTCGCTATACTCTGCATCATCCGCTCCCGCATCATAGCTTGAGGAAGGGAAGATATCATGATTATATGTTACAGCATAGCTTATAAGCTGCTGAAGAAAGTCTCTCTCAAGAGTTACGACCCTTGTGTAATACCTGACAGTTTCATGTCCCGACTTAAGGAGAACCACGAAGCTGTACTCGGTATCCCGGTGCATATCCATTCGGATGGAAGCTCTGTAAACCCTGCCGGTATCTCCTTTATCTTTGGAATTGATGCCGGAAAGCCTCAGAAAACCGGTAGAAGAATCCGTGTTTGCGGTTCCAAGCAGCTCCATCTCACCATTTTCAATGAGGTTTTCACCGGAGATATCACGAAGCTCGTATTTAACCTGGCCGGAATATTCTCCCTCGACTATAACCTCTATGCCCTTTTTATCATCAAGAGGTACGACCAGATTCCGATCCAGCCTGGTACCTAGCTTTGTTTTATAGCCCTTCATACGGTTCATTATATCTCCCTCGCGGCAGACACTGACCGTCGGGAGCTCCGGATTGCCTGTTTCCTTCGAAACCTTGTCCCGATTCACATTATAGATAATATTTACGATAAATGCCGACGCCGCAAAAAGTGCCGCAAAAAGCAGCACTTTCAGCATCGAACTTAAAATTCGTTCAAACATAAATTAATTCTAATCTCCAAAGCAGATACCGAGATCCTTTGCGCTCCTGATAAGCTGATCATCCGGATCTATGGTCTTGAGCTTTCCTGCAGACTCCTCAAGAGGGATTGCATCAACAAGATTATTTCTCATAACAACGAGCTTTCCGAAATCCTTGTCTCTGATAAGCTCAGCAGCCTTTGCACCAAGTCTGCTTGAAAGGACCTTATCGTAAGCATCCGGAGAACCGCCTCTCTGGGTATGTCCCGGGATAGCCACTCTGACATCGGAATCAAACTTCTCTCTGATCTTATCTGCAAGTTCATATGCAACTGAAGGATAAGCACTGTTTGCGATAACCGCCTTTCTCTCCTTCTTAGGAAGCTTTGCAACCTCCTTGGTGATAGCGCCTTCCGCAACGGCTATCATAATAGCCTTCTTGCCTTCCTTCTGATTCTTTTCTATTGCCTTGTAAACCTTATTGATATCATAAGGTATCTCCGGAAGGAGTATGGCATCAACGCCGCCTGCAATACCTGCATACAATGTTATCCATCCAACCTTATGACCCATAACTTCAATTACAAATATTCTGCTGTGCGACTCAGCTGTTGTATAAATGTGGTCTATATAGCTTGTCGCAACATCAATCGCACTCTGGAAGCCGAAGGTAACATCAGTTCCGTAAATATCATTATCAATAGTCTTAGGAAGTCCTACAACATTAAGTCCTTCGCTTGCCAGTCTGTTGGCTGTCTTCTGAGATCCGTTGCCGCCCAGTACAACAAGTGCATCCAGCTTAAGCTTCTTGTAGTTTTCCTTCATGGCTTTAACCTTATCAACGCCATCTGCTGTAGGGATATCAATCTCCTTAAATGGCATTCTGCTGGTTCCGAGTATTGTTCCGCCCTTGTTGAGTATTCCGGCGAAATCAGCATACTTCATTTTCTTATAATTGCCGTAAACCAGTCCCTTATAACCGTCTATGAAGCCATATACCTCAAAGTCATCAGTGATAAGATTCTTGATACCTCTTACTACACCTCTCATTGTAGCGTTAAGTGCCTGGCAATCTCCACCACTTGTAAGCATTCCAATACGTAACATAAATCTACCTCCCTCTTATATTTCTTTTACATATTTCCCACTCCGAAGCCGGTCAAACCCCCTCATACGGGCATACTACATCTCGGTTCTTCCATCGAGAGCACGCATGAGCGTTACCTCATCTATGCACTCAAGATCTCCCCCGACCGGTACGCCGCTTGCAATCCTGCTTACCGGTATGCCTGCCGGCTTGACCATTTTTGAGATATACATGGCTGTTGCTTCTCCCTCAACGCTTGAGTTTGTAGCGATGATCAGCTCATCCACATCTCCCTGAAGTCGTATCATAAGCTCCTTCAAACGAATATCCTGCGGCCCGATCCCGGCGCCCGGATTGATAACCCCATGAAGCACATGATAAACTCCGTCATATTTTCCTGTTCTCTCATATGCCGCAAGCTCACGAGGCGTTTCAACCACCATGATAAGCTTATGATTCCTGACAGGAGAAGAACAGATAGGACACTCTTCCTTGTCAGTTATCGTACAGCACGTTTTACAGTACTTTATGTTCTGTTTTGCATTTTTTATGGCATCGGACAGAGCAAACGCCCTCTCCTCTGACATATTTATAATGTGAAATGCAAGTCTCTGAGCAGTTCTTCTTCCGATGCCCGGAAGATAAGAAAGCTCTTCGATCAGGCGGTTAACCTCTCCTCCGTAAATATCCATTTAGAAAGGAAAACCTCCTCCTAAGCCGCCGGTAATCTTACCGAGCTGCTCTTTCTCATCGTCAGCCTGCATACGGATAACTTCATTTACTGCAGCCATAACAACCTCTTCAAGTGTCTCGATGTCTTCAGGGTCAACAACCTCTTCAGAGATCTTTACAGAAGTGATCTCCTTGCGTCCGTTGATCTTAACGGTAACAACGCCGCCGCCTGCTGATGCTTCATATTCCTTCTCTTCAAGCTCAGCCTGTGTCTCCTCCATCTGCTTCTGCATCTTCTGTGCCTGCTTCATCAGATTGTTCATATTTCCCGGCATCATGCCGCCTCCGAATCCACCTCTTTTTGCCATTTTCTAAATCCTCCTGAAATATATATAAATTCTATCTGTTCTCCATCTCAAAATTAACCTTGGCTTTTGTTCTTACAACGCCGATCTTCTCTTTAGAATCAGTTTTTCGATTCCTAACGAAGAAGACTATCTTCTTCTTATAATGATCGGACAGGGCATTTGTGATCATGTACATATTTCTGATGAAGAAATCCACTCCGCCCAGTTCATCATTGTATTCGCTCCAGTCATTGTCGACAAAAAGCTTTCCGTCTGCCGCCCTAAGCTTAAGCTTTCTGGCAAACTTCTCATAAATCTTAGGTAAATACTCTATCTCTCCCGCCCAGTTTGAAGCTATCTTCATAAGCAGCTCATCTGACGGATCTTCATACGTTCTTCTAAGTGCCGCACGGTCAATCTGTTCTTCCGCTTTGCCTGAAGGCTTTTTAGCGTCAGCCGCTGCCGGAAGACTATCCATCCGTCCAAGCTCTTCGCGTATCATTCTGCGTAATGTTTCCTGATCTATACCCTGCAGTGTTCCTGTGCCTGCTGTGCCGGATCCTCCGTCGGCCACTGCGCCTGCTGTGCCATCTGACGAAGCATTTTCACTTCCGGCTGCATATCCGGAATATACTGTACCGCCCGGCACGAGACTCTTCTCCAGCCTCTCAACTCTGCCTGTTACAGCCGCAAGGTCACTTTCCATTTCCGGCCTTACCATTCTGATAAGAGCCATCTCCAGGGTTATCCTCTTGATAGTGGATATCCTTATCTCCTGAAGCAGTTCTCCAAGAATGTCAAGATATCTCATCAGAGTATCTGTTGAAAAATCCTTGCCAAGACTTATCAGCCTTTCTGCAGTTTCCTCGGTAATATCAAGACTTTCTCTGGTCATCGGCGAAATCTTAAGGAAGAGCATATTTCTGATAAACCATATGTAATCCGCCACAAACTGTGTAAGATCCCTGCCCTGCCAGACAACCTCATTGACTATATCCATAAGTGCGCTGATATCATCCTTCACGATCTCACCGGTCATCCTGATAAATACATCCGTATCTACAGCTCCGATAGAGTTCAATACCTTATCAAATGTAAGTTCTTCTCCAAGATTAAATGATATGCACTGGTCAAGTATACTAAGCGCATCTCGCATCGAGCCATCAGCCGCCCTTGCGACATATCTTAACGCTTCCTCAGTAGCGGAAATGCCTTCCCTCTCCATCAGCTCGGTCAGACGTCCCGTGATGGTTTCTATGCTGATCCTGTGAAAATCATATTTCTGGCATCTTGACATTATAGTCACCGGAACCTTCCTTGCTTCTGTTGTCGCAAGGATAAAGATTACATATTCCGGTGGCTCCTCAAGTGTCTTAAGGAGTGCGTTGAAGGCTCCCGTAGAGAGCATATGCACCTCATCAATTATGTATACAAGATACTTTCCCTGACTTGGTGCATACTGCACCGCCTCAGTTATCTGTCTTATATTGTCAACGCCGTTATTCGATGCGGCGTCTATCTCAATAACGTTAAACGAATTCCCCCTTGCAATAGCCTGACAGCTGGCGCAGGTTCCGCAAGGGCTTCCGTTTACAGGATTCTCACAATTAACAGTTTTAGCAAAAAGCTTCGCAATGGTAGTTTTTCCTGTTCCCCTTGTACCGCAAAAAAGATACGCGTGCCCTATTCTGTTGTGTATGACTTCATTTCTGAGAGTCTGTACTATATGCTCCTGACCCTTTACCTCTTCAAAGCTGTCAGGACGCCATTTACGATATAATGCTGTATATGACATACCATTATCCTTCTATCATCAAAGACGGAAAACCGTCCCCTGTATCCTTCCATCGTCAAAGACAAAGAAATATCCCCTGTCTCCCAAGAATAAAAGGAGCAAATTAATTGCTCCTTTTAATTATAATAAAATATTATGTTTTATTCAAGTATTCAGTGAATGAAGATTACGTATTGACATTGTTTATAATTATTTACATTATCATACCTATCTCCTGCCTCTTATGATCTGTCTGCTGCAGCTGTAGGTAATGACGAAATACCCGCCGTAGATAAGGCCGATTATAAGAGATGTGAAAATGATGGATCCCAAAATGTGGTACTCACCGAAGATTACAAGTGTCTTATTGATAAACTTAATACCAAAGATTGAATGGAATACTGCCAATAACATCGGGAGAAGAAAGAATATTCCCTGCTGGTGAAGGAGAGATCTGGTAATGTCCTTCTCATCAGCGCCGATCCTCCTCAGCATTTCATATCTCTCAAGACTGTCAAGACTGTCTGAGAGCGCCTTAAGTGCAAGAATTACCGCACTGGTTATAAGAAATACTATTCCAAGATAAAGTGCGAGGAAGGTTGCTGTGGCTCCGAAGCCTATTGATGAGTTATATATTTCTCTCTTACTGCTAAAGCGCATTCCGTTATAGAGAAAGCTGTTACTCTCATCCACTGTCGCACGTTTTCCATATAAGATATCAGTAATATCTTTATCAATCTCTTCATCCGTCAGACCGAGATCTGTTCTGTAATTACCGGTAAGAACGACTCCCGTTAACATAGCCTTACATCCTGCAGAGTCTATTACCTCGTCCGGAACTATATATACTCCGGCATTTTCGGCATTTGATGACAGTTCAATCGCACCCTCTATACACTTTTTATCCTTCGGTCTTAATTCTTTGCCGTAAACGCTTATTACTGTTCCGGCTTTAAGAGCCTCGTTTCGTACCTCGAGCGCCCTTTCCACATTCGCCATTATCGCATATTCATCATCCGAAAGATCGATCTGCTTATAGCCTTTGAGTCTTGCCAGAGCATTATAATCAGAAACTCTTATCAGCGTATCATAATTATACAATCCACTGATTTCCATTGCCTCTTCCGGATCCTCTCTTAAAAGTCTGTCATAAACAGTTCCAAGAGCCTCTTCCGTTGTAAAACCAGGTGCATTATATATTCTGAATACAACCTTTTCCTTGAAATATTCATCTATTCCGTTTCCGAAATATGAGTCAATGCCTCTTTTGTTCATATCAGCCATAAGGTCGGCAAGCTTGTTGAGATTCTCATCACTGCTGTTTCCGGCCTGCTGCCATATTTCGTATGGTGTCATCCCTTCAAATAAAGAAGTGTCTACTTCTACACTGAATGTTTCAGTTATATTTCCGTACGCATCATAGGTAGCATTCACAAATCCTCCGGAGGTGCCGTCCAGTGATAACGGAATATCCCTATTTACGTCTGTCATACAGAAAGCATCACTTGGGGCGTACTTTCTTAAATTACCGTTGAGTGTATTTCTCAAAGAAAATGCTGCCGAAAGTCCGCTGATCGTAAAAAAGAGGAGAAGGCATATGATACTCATTGAGAAAACCATCGTATTTATCGAGCTGCTGAGCTGCCTTACCGTAAATGAATTAAGTCGCTTAAAATATGTTCTTCTCATCAACATGACTATACGAAGGAGCAGTCCTGAAATCGACCAGAAAATGAAAAATGTCGAAACCGCACCAAGCGCTATGGCAATTCCCAGCTCCTTCATATTCATATTTGCAATTCCAAGTCTTCTTGAAAGCACCATATGATATGCATAGCCGAGTGTTATTGCTGCCGCGATGAAGATGACAGTACACAGTGCCGGATTCTTAAGTCTGACCTTTTCACCTCTTCTTGCAGACTGGATAAGACTTATCAGTCTTGTCTTTCCGACCATAAAAGTATCAAAAATGATGACTATCACGTAGATCACCGCAAAATTAAGTATTGTTTTAACTATAGCTCCGGATGAAACAATGAACTTAAAGCTGCTCATATCAGCTTCGAAAAGATTTGCCACAACTGCACTCATAAGCTGCGACAGTCCGACTCCGATCAAAAGTCCGAAGAAAAGTGAAATAAGCCCTATGATAATAGTTTCCACAAACATTATCACAGCTATATTTCCTTTACTCATTCCCAGAAGAAGATATGTTGCGAACTCATTATTTCGCCTTTTCATAAGGAATCGGCTGGCATAAACTATAAGCAGTCCAAGTATCACAGCCACAAAGACACTAAGACTTGAAAGTATCGTTCCAAGCATTTCAGCCATTTCTCTTCTATCATTTGAAATGATCAGAAATGTTGTCTGATCCTCTATGGCATTAAAAACATAGAATACCGATACGCCTATAACAAGCGTAAAGAAATATATCGCGTAATCGCGAAAGCTTTTTTTGATATTTTTAAGAGCTATCCTACAGAGCATCGCTGATGTCACCCCCTAACAGAGTTACAACATCTATGATCTTATCGAAGAACTGCTTTCTGGTATCATTTCCACGGATTATCTCATTAAAGAGCTTACCGTCCTTGATGAAGAGAACTCTCTTCGAATAGCTTGCGGTAAATGAATCATGAGTAACCATCATGATAGTCGCATTTCTTGATTCATTCAAATGTCTTATTCTCTCAAGAAGAAGCTTCGCAGACTTTGAATCAAGCGCTCCTGTCGGCTCATCCGCAAGGATAAGACTTGGCTCCGTAATGATGGCTCTGGCGGAAGCAATACGCTGCTTCTGTCCACCCGACATCTGGTAAGGGTATTTAGATAAAACGTCGCTTACTCCCAGCTCATCAGCAACGGACTTTATTCTCTGATCTATCTCTGATGTTTTTACCCCCTTGATAGTGAGGGCAAGGGCAATATTTTCATAACCGGTTAGAGTATCCAGAAGGTTAAAATCCTGGAAGATGAACCCCAGCTTCTCTCTTCTGAAGCGGTTAAGCTCCTTACCTTTAAGAAGTGTAACATCTGTATTATCAAGTATGATATCTCCGGCTGTTACCTTATCTATCGTAGAAATGCAGTTGAGAAGCGTTGTCTTTCCGCTTCCAGATGCACCCATTATCGCAACAAACTCACCTTTATCAACTGTAAAGGATATTCCGTCAAGCGCTTTGGTAAGGCTCGACTTGCTTCCATAATATTTTTCAACATTTTTAATACTTAAAATCTGTTCCATTTCGGGACCTCCTGATTTGATGTTGAGACACAGGATTTATTCTGTCTCCTCCGTCTCCCTGAATATCAACTTTATGCACATAATTTACATCATATTTTTTCTCCGGTCGCTTTTCTTACATTACCGGAATATTACAATTTTGTAATGTTGCACCTTATCACAGCTGTTTTTTACACTCTGAAAATATCATTTTTCCCGAAAATGATCATGAAATCCGTATACTCGCCATAAACCGAATCAACTGAGGCTCTGTGTCCAAGCTTGTCACAGAGTTTTTTTACTATATATAGTCCCATTCCGGTCGAACCAAAATACCCCTTGTCCAATTCCCCGTCAGACCTGCCGTTAGTTCCCGTAAAAGCCTTGTCCCAGATACGGCTTAAATCCTGTGCCGGAATTCCGGTTCCGTTATCCTTAAAATGAAGGATAGTATTACTGTCTTTTTCTTCCGAAAAAATCTCTATAGCCGGTGCCGCTTTACCGGCTGTATATCGTATGCTGTTACTAAGGAACTGTCCTAAAATGAATTCCAGCCACTTGCTGTCAGTCACGACAGTTCTGTTTAGATCATGTACATTAAGGGTAATATTTCTCTCCAGGATATTGCTGCGGTTTGCCTGCAGAACAGAAGATACCGCCCTTCCAAGCTTAGTGTTTCTGATGATATAATCCTTCTCTGCATTTTCGCTTCTGGCATAATACAGCACCTGTTCTATATGATAATTGATCCGCCTGAGCTGTGTCTCTGCCTCGTCAAGCTCTGCAATTCGCTGCAATTTTCCCTCTGCTGCTTCTGCCTCCCCGTCAAGTTCTTCCCTGAGATTATTCACTCTGAGCAGAAGGCCTGCAACCGGAAGCTTTACCTCGTGCACCCACATTTCTATATATTCCTTGAAATCACCTGCGTACCTTTTGGCCTCACCGACATGAAGATACATGGACGTTTCCATCTCACGGATCATATCATTCATCAGCTTTCCTTCGTAGAAATCCGGATCTTCAAGGGTTTCTGCGATCAGATACTTCTGGTCAAGCTCGCCAAGGTTCTCCTGCATGGTATTATAGTATTTACGCTTTCTTGCAAAATTCCAAAGCAGTCCGGCAGAACAGGCCAACACAAAAATGAGCGTTACTGCGATGCGCAGTCCGCTCGGCATATTGAAAGCCCTCATAAAGATGTCAACGATAATGACAGCTATAATATCCACAGCCAGTATCATGCCGTGGTCCTTTATATAATCTACGAATCTCAACTTTTATAATCTCCCAAATACTCTTTCCCTTACGCATCCTTCAGAACGTACCCCAGCTTTTTTCTGGTTTCGATGGCATCCGGTATTCCCAGATCCGCGAGCTTTGCCCTGAGGCGGCTGATATTTACAGTGAGTGCGTTATCATTTACGTACTCTTCGTTGTCCCAGAGTCTTGTCATGATGACGTCTCTCGATACTATCTCGCCCTTTTTTTCAAGCAGCGCCTCGAAAATGATCATCTCATTTTTCGTAAGTATCACCTCATATGTACCATTTGAGATGCTTCCTCTTGAAATATTTACAGAAAATCCAGCAAATGAATCTGCCGGTCCGGCGTCTCCTCCGGCAGCTTTTCCTTTATTATATCTTTTTAAAACAGCAGAAATCCTTAGGAGAAGGATAGCAGGATTATATGGTTTTGTAATATAATCATCCGCTCCGTAGCTCATTGAGAGCACCTCATCAACCTCGGAATTCTTGCTTGTTACCATTATTACCGGAGTATCATTTTCTTTTCTGAGCTCTGATAAAAGCTGCTCTCCGTTCAGATACGGAATATTTATGTCCATAAGAATAAGATCTGCCTTTGCAGCCAGAATCCCGCTCTTCGCATTTTTAAAATCAGTCAGAGCCTCCGCTTCATACCCTGAATTCCTGAGAAATGTCAGAAGCTCGTCTCTTATGGTTTTTTCATCTTCAACTACATAAATCTTATACATTCTTATTTCTTCCTGTAATTTTTATCCTTTGATCACTCAGTGCTTGTTAATGTTCACATCTGCTGATCTTTCTGTGTTTTTTAATCCTCTACCACATGACAGTATAATGCATATTACCACCATATAACAAGAAAAATCTCCCGCATACCAAAATGATATGCGGGAGACCTCTTTAGATCATTTGTTTTTATTTTGTTATCCTTCGATAGCTATGGTCTTTCGGCCGGTAACCTTCTGAGTGTCCTTCTTAGGAAGTGCAAGCTTAAGCACACCATCCTCAAATTTTGCCTTAACCTCTTCTTCGGTTACATCCTCACCTACAAAGAAGCTTCTCTGCATTGAGCCTGCATAACGCTCTTTTCTGATAACCTTGCCCTTCTTGTTCTTCTCATCCTTGTCAACGCCTTTGGCAGCTGCAACGGTCAGATAACCTTTATCAAGAGATATCTGGATCTCATCCTTCTTAAATCCCGGAAGATCGATATCAAGCTCATATCCTGTATCAAGCTCATGCACATCTGTCTTCATAACATTTGCTGCATGCTTGCCGTAAAGCTTCTTGTCGATGTCATCGAAATCCCTCATCCTTGGGAAATCTAACCAATCATCCAATAAATCTTCTCCAAAAAGTGCTGGTAGTAACATAGGTCATTCCTCCTTTTTTCTCATAAAGCCTGTTACTTAACATTTTCTATGAGCATTGGGACGGAGGGTTTGGATCCTTTTTTTCTCTACCGGATCTTCTCTGTTCCTTTGTTCTGACTACGTTATAGCACCAATTGTTAGCACTGTCAAGAGGTGAGTGCTAATTATTTTGTGAAGTTTTTTTCATACTTTTACAGACTCATCAGAATATGCCTTAAGCTCCGTGTCTGCATAGAAAAACAGGGCATCCTGCGATGCCCTGCTCTTAAAAAAATCAGTCTTTATCAAGTATTTCTTTATATTCCTGAAGCTTTGCTTTTGCCTTCTTACTTACCTTGCGAGGAACCTCTATCTCTATGGTAACATATTCGTCACCGTAGATATTCCTGCCCATTACCGGCATTCCCTTGCCCTTAAGACGCATCTGGGTTCCTGCCTGAGTACATTCCTTGATATTGCACTTAACATCTCCGTAGAGTGTATGCATTATAACCTCGCCGCCGAATACAGCTGTTGTATATGGGATTCTTACGATAGTATAAATGTCGATACCATCACGCCTAAATCTCTCATCCTCCATGATATCAACTTCAAGGAGTATGTCTCCCGGCTCGCCGCCATTTGGACTTGGCTCGCCCTTGCCTCTCAGTCTTATCCTCTGACCTGATTCCATACCGGCAGGGATCGTTACGCTGAGGCTTTCCTTGTTGCCGGCATTTCTGATATTAAGAACCTTCTCACAGCCCTTAGCTGCCTCTTCGAGAGTGATCCTTACAGCTGCGCTTACATCACGTCCACGCATCGGTCCTCTTCTTCCGCCAAAGCCGCCGAAGAAGCTTCCGAAACCGCCACCGCCGAAGCCGCCGCCGAAAAGTCCTTCAAGTATATCATTCAGATCGCCGCTGAAACCATACGAAGAATAACCGCCGGCTCCGCCTCCAAATCCCGGATCGCCGCCATTTTCAAATGCAGCCATACCAAACTGGTCATACACCTGCCTCTTCTTCGGATCGCTCAGAACCTCATAAGCTTCTGATGCTTCTTTAAATTTTTCCTCAGCCTCCTTATCACCCGGATTTGCGTCAGGATGATATTTCTTGGCAAGAATACGATACGCCTTCTTGATCGCATCCTCATCTGCTGATTTGTCTATTCCGAGAACTTCGTAAAAGTCTCTCTTCTGGCTCATCTTAGTCACCTTCTTAATTCTATCTGGAAATGCCTTATAAAAAGAGCATAGCATTACACATATTGTCAAAAACAAGTTGATTATAGCATTAAAATTAGCACTCGTCAATAACGAGTGCTAATAATATTTAAAAATATTTTATAACTCTTCAAAAACTCGTTATTCAAGGCTCTTTATAAGCTTCTGAACCTCTGTCTCAAAGTTCTTAGACTTCTCCTGACCATCCTCAAGTGAAGTTCCCTTAACTCCATAGTAGAACTTGATCTTAGGTTCTGTTCCTGACGGACGTGCGCAGAGCCATGCATCATCGGAAAGATCGTAATAAACTACATTTGACTTTGGAAGTCCTGTAGACTTAACCTCTCCTGTTGCTGTATCTGTAACAGTATCCTTCTGGTAATCTCTAACCTTAAGTACCTTGTAGCCTGCGATCTCAGAAGGTGTATTTGCACGAAGTGCCTCCATGATAGCTCCGATCTTGGCAATACCCTCAAGCCCCTTCATGGTGATAGTTGTTATAGCGTCGATATAATAACCATACTTCTCGTACATATCGATCATCGCATCCCACAGAGTCTTGCCCTGTGACTTATAGAATGCTGCTGCCTCACAGAGAGCCATGGTTGCAACGATAGCATCCTTGTCTCTTGCATGTGTTCCGATAAGGCAGCCGTAGCTTTCCTCAAATCCGAAGAGATAAGTTCCTCTTCCTTCATTTTCGTATGCATGGATCCTTCTTCCGATCCACTTAAAGCCTGTCAGGCATTCCTCTTCCTCAACTCCGTAAGCCTTTGCAACCTGGTCTACGAGGTTTGTAGTAACGATAGTCTTAACAAGCTTTGCATCTTCAGGGATTCCTCTTGTTGCAGCTACCTGAGAAAGCTCATACTCTGCAAGAAGGCTTCCTGACATATTTCCTGTAAGGCACTTATATTCGCCTGAAGCGCTATCCTTAACATATACACCAAGTCTGTCTGCATCCGGGTCGGTTGCAAGAACAAGGTCAGCATCCTTCTCCTCAGCAAGCTTAAGCGCAAGCGCAAATGCTTCCTTTGCCTCAGGGTTCGGATAATCAACTGTAGGGAAGTTTCCGTCCGGAAGCTCCTGCTCAGGAACTACATATACATTAGGGAATCCGATCTCCTTAAGGATACGTCTTGCAGGAATATTTCCTGTTCCGTGAAGCGGTGAGTAAACAACCTTGATGTCCTTACCGAATTTATCGATAGCATCCTGATGGATGATAACCTTCTTAAGCTCAGCGATATATGCGTCATCTACCTCTTTACCTATTACATTGTAAAGTCCTGCGGCGATGGCTGCATCCTTGTCCATAGTCTTTGCTTCTTCGATCTTAAGAGCCTTAACGCAGTCCATGATGCCTGTATCATTTGGAGGTGTGATCTGCGCACCATCCTCCCAGTAAACCTTGTATCCGTTATATTCAGGCGGATTGTGGCTTGCTGTAATGTTGATACCTGCGGTACATCCAAGATATCTTACTGCAAATGAAAGCTCCGGAGTCGGTCTGAGTGACTCGAAACGATAAGCCTTGATACCATTTGCATTAAGTGTAAGTGCTGCTACATCAGCAAATTCAGGTGAGAAATTTCTGCAGTCAAATGCGATGGCAACGCCCTTGTCCTGCGCACCCTTTGAAATGATATAATCTGCAAGACCCTGGGTAGCTCTTGCTACGACATATTTATTCATACGGTTTGTTCCGGCTCCGATAACGCCTCTGAGTCCGGCAGTACCAAATTCAAGCTCACAGAAGAATCTCTCCTTGATCTCATTGTCATCACCGCTTATAGCCTTAAGCTCAGCCTTTGTCTCATCATCAAAGAAAGGACTTGTAAGCCACTCCTCATAAACCTTCATGTAATCCATATCATTTCCTCCTCTTATCTGCGTATTTTCACGCATCTCTTTATATTCTGCCGATAAAATCCGTTATATCTATAATCCCTGCGGATTAAACAAGTCCGGTTGTACCTATGACAGAAATGCCGTCCGGTACGGCAGCCGGAAACTGCAGCTAAGTCCACAGTTCCTTAAAATTATACTCTAATTATTGCGATTTGTGAAGAATTTTTCTTAGATTCTTGTATTAATACTTGCATTTTCTGCAGTTATCTCTTTTTAAGATTATTTTAAGCAATCGCCTCTATACTCTACCTAACAATTAATCCTTTTACCACCGAACGGAGGTGTTATCTTATGATAAAAAATACAGTTCTTATACCTTCCTACCAGCCGGGGCTTTCACTTCCTCTCCTGGTGCAGAAGCTTAAGCAAACAGGCTTTACGCACATTATCGTTGTCGATGACGGAAGCGGTGAAGCCTACCGGAAATATTTTACATTTTGTGAAGCAAATGGCGCGATAATCGTCCGCCATGAAAAAAATATGGGCAAGGGTGCCGCATTAAAGACCGGCATCCGTGCTGCCGCAGAGTATTTTCCGAATGATACCGGCATAGTAACAGCCGATGGCGACGGGCAGCATCTTACGAAGGATATCCTTCGTGTTTCAGAGGAGCTTTCAGAAAATCCGGGCAGCCTCGTCCTTGGAGTCCGGGATTTCTCGGAAGTTTGACAGTTAAATAATAAAAAAAATCTTGCAGGCCGCATCAGGCCTCTCTATGACTGCTCTGGGCGTTCTGTCATATATGCTTCAGCCATTTGTAACAGCTTCTCCTTCTCATTGCAGGAAGGATCATCAAGCACCTTATCAAGGAGATATTTCAGGATCTTACCCACCTCAGGACCGGCAGGGACTCCTATAGCCATCACATCACTGCCCCCCACCTTAAGATCCTTGATCGTAAGGCAGTCAGCTTCTGCCATGATCTCCTCATACATACTTCTGATACGAAGAAGATTGGCTTTTTTCTCTTCAAGCATATAGTCACTCTGTCCAAGCATATCAGCCTGTCTGATACTATAATAATCTTCAAAATTCTCTGCGCCGAACTGCGACAGCATACGACGCAGGGATTTTTTTGTCACATCTCCCTTGATGCCGTAATCATGCCAGTAAACCAGCCTTTTCACACGCTTGATGGTATCATTATCCATTTTCAGCCTTCGCATGATGCTCACAGCCATATCGGCGCCCTTAACAGAATGCATTTTAAAATGATCGATGCCTGCTTCATCCGTTGTCTTACACTCCGGCTTGGCCATGTCGTGGAAAAGCGCGGCAAATCTCATTGCCCGTACGGCCGGTACATTCTGCATTACGGCTATTGTATGTCTTCCCACGTCATATTTATGAAATGGATTATTCTGCGGGGTTTCCATCATTTTATCAAATTCAGGAAGGATCACCGCCGTTATGCCAAGCTGATACGCATCGATCAGCTTCTCAGGATGAGGAGAGGTAATAAGCTTTGTAAGCTCGGTCTCTATCCTCTCAGCGCTGACATCCCTTAAGAACTCCGCATGCCTTACGATAGCTGCTTTAGTATTTTCTTCCACTGTAAAGCCAAGCTGTGCAGCAAAACGAACCGCACGCATGATGCGGAGCGCATCCTCATCGAATCTTGCATCCGGATCGCCGACAGCCTTTATGACTTTATTTTCAAGGTCAGAAAGTCCTCCATAGAGATCGACCACGCCGGTCGGTTCACTGTAGGCCATGGCGTTTATGGTAAAATCCCTCCTGAGAAGATCTTCACTCAGTTCTCTTGTGAAGGAAACCTCCTCCGGGTGTCTATGATCGGAATACTCGCCATCCACGCGAAATGTTGTCACCTCGAACCCCTCATCGCCGAGGAGAACGGTCACAGTACCATGCTTAATGCCTGTATCAACTGTCCTTCTGAAGATTCCCTTGACCTCATACGGCGTTGCAGATGTTGTGATATCCCAGTCATGCGGCTCACGCCCCAGGAGGCTGTCCCTGACGCAGCCGCCGACAGCATACGCCTCATAGCCTGCACTATTTAGTTTATCTATAATCTCTGCAACCTGAGCCGGCAGAGTTATCTTTATCTTATCCATCCGCTTCCCTTTATAATTTTCTGTAGAAAAACCGCAGCAACAAACTGTGCCGCTGCGGTTTAATCATTCTTATTTTTATCTTATATTTTAGTATGCACGTCCGAAATAAACCATCTTCTTTGCAGGCTTACCACAGTGAACGCATACATTTGTGATCTCTTCCTGTGCAAATGGCATACATCTTGTTGATGCACCTGTCTCTGCCTTGATCTCCTCTTCGCATGCAGTCTCACCGCACCACATAGCCTTGATGAAGCCCTGGCGGTTCTCGATGATATCCTTGAACTCATCCCAGTTCTTTGCTGTATGTGTATTTGCATCTCTGTGAGCTCTTGCCTTCTCAAGCATATCCTTCTGGATAGTCTGAAGGAGTTCAGGAATTCTCTTCTCAAGATCTGTAAATGCTACTGTTTCCTTCTCACCATTGTCTCTTCTTACAAGAATTGCCTGGCCTGCCTCGATATCTCTTGGGCCAACCTCAAGTCTGAGGGGAATACCTCTCATTTCCTGCTCTGCGAACTTGAAACCAGGAGACTTATCTGAAGCATCAACCTTAACTCTTGCATATGCGCTGATAGCACTGCGGAGCTCCTCAGCCTTCTCAAGAACTCCTGCCTTCTTCTGCATGATAGGAACTATCATAACCTGTGTAGGAGCAACCTTTGGAGGAAGTACAAGACCGTTATCATCACCGTGAACCATGATGATAGCGCCGATAAGTCTTGTTGTTACGCCCCATGATGTCTGATGAACGTACTGGAGCTTATTCTCCTTGTCTGTATACTGAACGCCAAATGCTCTTGCGAAGCCATCTCCGAAGTTGTGGCTTGTACCTGACTGAAGAGCCTTGCCGTCATGCATAAGTGCTTCGATAGTATATGTTGCAACCGCACCTGCAAACTTCTCCTTCTCTGTCTTCTGTCCCTTAATGACAGGCATAGCGAGAACATTTTCGCAGAAATCAGCGTAAACATTTAACATCTGGATGGTTCTTGCTTCAGCTTCCTCAGCTGTTGCATGTGCAGTATGTCCTTCCTGCCACAGGAACTCTCTGGAACGAAGGAAAGGTCTTGTCTCCTTCTCCCATCTTACTACTGAACACCACTGATTATATACCTTTGGAAGATCTCTGTAGGACTCAATATCCTTAGCATAGAAATCGCAGAAAAGTGTCTCTGATGTAGGTCTTACGCAAAGCCTCTCCTGAAGCTCTGAAAGTCCGCCGTGAGTAACCCAGGCAACCTCCGGTGCAAAGCCCTCAACATGATCCTTCTCCTTCTCGAGAAGACTCTCAGGAATGAACATAGGCATATAAACATTTTCTACGCCTGTTTCCTTAAACTTTGCATCAAGCTGCTTCTGGATAAGCTCCCAGATAGCATAACCTGCAGGCTTTATCGCCATGCATCCCTTAACGCTTGTATATCCGATCAGTTCTGACTTGATAACTACATCTGTATACCACTGTGCGAAATCCTTCTCCATGGAGGTTATCGCTTCTACTTTTTTCTTATCGTCTGCCATTAATCTGTCCTCTTTCTGATTTATCTTTCTTTCAGGGACCTTGCGTTTTACTGTCCCTTATATTTTATATGCATAACGTTTCTTTTTGACCGTTATACTAATATTTTCATATGTATAACATATAGACTAATTGATACGAAGTGTCAAGCATATTGCGCACTTTACGACCGGGCTCCGCAGCCGGTTTTCTTCTTTACCCGAAACCCCGAAATCCGCCTGTACTTACTCCTCATCAAGCTCGATAGCTTCAAATGCAGTGCCGCTCGGCTCGGATTTAAGCACTATATGCTCGCCTGTTACCGGATGATCAAACTCCATTCTGGAGAAATACAGTCCGATGTCCTGTTTTCCTCCGGCCTTCTTACCTCTGCCGCCATTTCTTTCAGGCCCTTTATGACCGTCCTTTTTGCCGGCTGTCTTTCCGCCGTTTTTGTTCTTGCCTGCAAAGAGCGGATTATATCTCATATCGCCCCAGATTGCAGCATTATGTGCCGCCATCTGGCATCTGATCTGATGATGTCTTCCTGTGATAAGTTCTATAAGAACATACGAAAGCGGTCCGTTATCGGTATCGAATTCATCCAGAAGCTCATAGGAAAGCTCAGCCCTCTTCGCGCCCTTTGTATCCTTTGGAACGACCTTTGAGGTTCCGGTCTTACTGTCTGTGACTATATAATCCGTAAAGACACCCGATTCCTCGGGGAGTTCTCCTGTAAGCACAGCCTGATAGTATTTTGTTATCTTTCCGTCAGCAAGCATATCTGAAAGCTTTGCCGCTGTCTCTCTGTCCTTTGCAAAGAGAAGTATGCCTCCGACCGGCTTGTCCAGCCTATGGATAAGTGCTGCATACGGCTCCTCATCCGAATCGGAATTATCAAAAAGATAATTCGTCACATTACTGACCATATCAAGATCATTTGACTTATCGCCCTGGGAAGGCACTCCTCCCGGTTTGATACAGGCCAGTAAATATTCATCTTCATATAAAATGTCTAATTTCATGATCCGCCTTATTTACTCTTAATATATTTGTCAACCTGCTCACCAAGGATATCATACTGACATGGTCCGTTCTCAAGGATCACCTTGTTGAATTCTACAGGATCAAACTTTGCTCCAAGCTCTTTTTCAGCCCTTACGCGAAGCTCATTAAGCTCATAATATCCAAGTATGTAGCTTTGGTAAGCTGCCGGATCTCCGGTCATAACGTTGAATATCTTCTCAGCAGCCGAAGCATTGAGACCATTTGATGAAAAATAGCTTTCCAGATCCTCAACCGTCCATCCGCTGTAGTTTACATGGATATCAGCGATACCCATTACAAGCATATTATATTCTGATTCAAGTCTTGTTAATGTTGCGATGGTCTCATCATAATCTGTATCAGGATAGTCATAAGCATAATATGATCCGTACTCAGCATATTTTGCCCAGCCCTCCTGATATCCGATCAGGCCCATAGCAGCTCTCATATTGCTTGGATTTGTTGACATATAATAATTGTACTGATACATATGTCCCGGGCATCCCTCATGTGCAAGAGTTGCCCACTGTCCATCCAGATGACCTCCATTTACCTTGATGATATTGTTGTCAGGCATGTCGAGCGCCGGCGATCTGTAATAAGCGAGAACATTTTCCATGATGGTCTCAAGTGTCTTATCAAGATAATCAACATTGTAAGGTATGTGTGATACGCCCGGAATCTCAGGATAATCCTTCATTGCAGACTTCATAAGCTGCTCGATGACATCAGCTGAAGCCATCTCATCAGCACCTTTAAGATGATTTCCGTAATTACTTATAAAATACTCATATCCCATCGGATCAGCAAGATAAGCATCTCTCATTTCCTGCTTGATCTCTGCTAATCTACTGTCATAATACTCTATAACCTCTTCCGGGGTTTTCTTTGAATTGGAAAATTTCTGAAGAAGAAGTGTATAATATTTATCTCCGTTATCATAATAGCTGAGGCCCATCTGATGAGGCGCCTTGCCCTTAAGGCTCTTAAGTCCGCTGATTATATCATTAAATCCAGGGATCACCTGATCAATGATAGCCTTTTTATTTCTTTCCTTATAAGCCTTCTTCTCGTCATCTGTAAGGAATGTCAGGGCATCAACCCTGTTATCAAAAAGCTCTATAAGGAAATGTTTGTCGCCGTCCTTCACAAAGGTCTCGCACTGTTCAATAACATCATCGATGTTGTTATCCGTCATCGCATAACCCTTGGAAGCTCTGTATTTTTCATATTCAACGACATTGTCGATATATTCCTTGGATTTCTCAAGAAGGATCACATAATCCTCAACATCCTGTTTTTCATAAAAAGGATAATCCGTAAAATAGTTTGCGAAATCCGACTGGAGTCCTCTCATCGGTGAGAGTTCTCCTGCGTACAGACTGTACTCAGCGAGCTGCATGTTAAGCTCGATCATTTCCTTATAAATGTCATAGGACACCTTGTCTTTTTCACTAAGCCCGTTTTTATCGATGGCAAGCAGCCTGTTATAGTATTCTTCGCTTTCTTTTTTATCCTTTTCTATCGCTTCATCAGACCAGTCAAGGAGGCTCCAGCCTGCCTCAGGTCTTTCAAGGCCGTACTTACTTCCGTCCTTTACAGAATAATGATAATCCAGATATGTGTTGGTTACAGAATCCTTAAAAAGGTCATCCTCAAATGCCTTAAAAGCCTCTTCTGCCCCACCCGAAACCGGTGCCTCAGTCGTATTATCCGTTGCAGGTTCCGTAGTAGAAATATCCTCTGTAGTCGCCTCTGTAGTAGTTTTCTCAGTGGTTGCCTGAGTATCTCTCTGAATTGTTGCAATGATATTCTGCTGTCTGGTTGCCCTCTCCTTATTATCATCCTTGCTTTTGCATGATGATGAAGCAAAAAGCATTAATGCCGATAAAGTGATGGCAATAGCCTTCTTAAATCGTCTCATTTTTTCTTCCTTTCAGGTTCATCCGCATGGGACGTTTTTATAGCACGAAAGCCGTGCGCACAAAATGCCACGGCTCCTTACTTATCATTTGTTTTTTTCGGCCATTTTGATACGAAGCACCGATCTCTTCAGAGCAAGCTCCGCCTTGCCTATATCTCCGGCATCATCGGATAACTTTCTCTCCGCACGGATCTTCGCTGCCTCGGCCCTGTTCTTATCAATATCCTCAGGCCACTCAACTGCTTCCGCAAGTATTGTAATCTTATGGCCGAGAATCTCAGCAAAGCCTGAATGAAGTGCAGCCTCACGCACCTCTTTATTCTTATGGATTTTTAACACACCCGGAGCAAGCACTACTGTTGTGGGGATATGTCTCGGATAAACACCGATATCACCTTCAACGGTTGTAAACTCTACAAAGTCTGCTTCTCCGTTATAAAACTCCTTATCGGGAGTTATTATCTTTAACTGTATTGTCTCTGCCATGTCTTTTCCCTGCCATTAATCTGCTCTCACCATTTTCTCTAATCGATATCAGGATCAGAAAAACAAATACTCGTTTCACCCCTAGCTTGTTTTTCTTATGATAAGATGTGAGCGACCTTATTTATCTTTATTCCTATATCTTTCAACCACTTCATCAATGGTACCTGCATTGAGGAAATAGCTTTCCGGAATATCATCATGAAGTCCTTCAAGTATCTCCTTGAAGCCTCTGATGGTTTCAGCTACAGGTACATAAGTTCCCGGAAGACCGGTGAACTGCTCTGCAACATGGAACGGCTGCGAAAGGAATCTCTGGATTCTTCTTGCTCTTGCTACCGTCAGCTTATCCTGCTCTGACAGCTCGTCCATACCGAGGATAACGATGATATCCTGAAGTTCCTTATATTTCTGAAGTGTTTCCTGAACACCTCTTGCTACCTTATAATGCTCATCACCTACTATTCTCGGATCAAGGATTCTTGATGTTGACTCAAGAGGATCAACTGCCGGATAGATACCAAGCTCAACGATAGATCTTGAAAGAACCGTTGTAGCATCCAGATGGGCAAATGTAGTTGCAGGTGCCGGGTCCGTAAGGTCATCGGCAGGCACATATACTGCCTGAACAGAGGTAATGGAACCGTTCTTTGTAGAAGTGATTCTCTCCTGAAGAGCACCCATTTCTGTCTGAAGTGTTGGCTGGTAACCAACCGCAGAAGGTACACGTCCGAGAAGAGCAGAAACCTCTGAACCTGCCTGTGTAAATCTGAAAATGTTATCTATGAAGAGAAGTACGTCCTTGTGGCTGACATCTCTGAAATACTCAGCCATTGTAAGACCTGTAAGACCAACTCTCATTCTTGCTCCAGGCGGTTCGTTCATCTGACCGAATACCATGGTTGTCTTACTGATAACTCCTGATTCCTTCATTTCATAATAAAGGTCGTTACCCTCACGGGTACGCTCACCAACACCGGTAAATACCGAATATCCGCCGTGCTCGGTCGCGATATTTCTGATAAGCTCCTGTATAAGGACCGTCTTGCCTACTCCGGCACCGCCGAAGAGACCGATCTTACCACCCTTCTGATATGGGCAGAGAAGATCAACTACCTTGATACCTGTTTCAAGAATTTCAGTATCAGTTGCCTGATCTGAAAATGCAGGTGCTGCTCTATGGATAGGAAGCTTAACCTCTGTCTCCGGAGCATCCTGTCCGTCTATCGGATCGCCGAGTACGTTGAACATACGTCCAAGTGTATTCTCTCCGACAGGAACCGTGATAGGTCCTCCTGTGGAAATGGCTTCCATTCCTCTTACGAGACCATCAGTGGAACCCATGGCAATACACTTTACCGTATCATCACCCATGTGCTGTGAAACCTCAACGCAGAGCTTGTCTCCGTCCGGCTTCGGAATAATAACAGCATCATAGATCTCCGGAAGCTGACCCTCTGGGAACTTAATGTCAATGACGGCACCGATGATCTGTGAAATTTTTCCTTTTACCTTATCTGCCATCTGTTTATCTCCTAAAATGTGTTTACAAGTTTCAAAATTTTTACTGGCCGCTGTGCTTCGCACGATCGTCTGCTGACGCAGACGATCACGGCGGTTTTCCGCCATATGCTTCGCACATCGCCTCCGCATGTCGCTTTGCGACATGTCTGCGCCGCTGTGCTTCGCACGATCGTCCGACTCTGTCGGCCGATCAGGCGCAAAAATTCCTTTGGAATTTTTGCTGGCTTACTGTATAGCCTCAGCACCCGCAATGATCTCCGTGAGTTCCTGTGTGATGGAGCTCTGTCTTGCGCGGTTATACTGCAGCGAAAGTCTGCTGATCATGTCGTCTGCATTTTCGGTTGCTGAATCCATTGCCTGCATACGGGCTGCATTTTCACTGGCTATTGACTCAAGAAATGCACCGTAAATGATATTTGTCATATATTTCGGAATGATAAGGTTAAGAACCCTCTCCTCAGGCGTCTTGCCGCCCGGCATTGCAACGCCGAAGTTCGCAGGTATCTGCATTTCCGTCTCTATTCCGTAATTCATCTGAAGCTTCTGATCCTCTTCAGATTCACCGCTTTCCTCCGGCTTAAAGTCTTCCTTATCGACAGGAAGAAGCTTTCTCATTACCGGATCATGGACTACGGTATTCTTAAAGTCTGTGTAGGCTACATATATCTCGCCGATCTCGCCCTTCTCAAACTGCTCAAGAAGCTCCTTTGTAAGAGACATGCAGTCATCATAAAGCGGATCATTTATGATATCCGAATAATCCTTGTGGATAGTAAAGCCCTTGCGTGAAAGTCCCTCAAGTCCCTTACGTCCGAGTGCATAGATATATGTTTTTTCTTTATCAAAACCGCTGTTTTCAACAAGCTTTACAATATTTGAATTATAGCCTCCGGCAAGTCCTCTGTTGGAACTCATGACAAGCACAGCCTTGCCTGCGCTTTCATTCTTCACCAGATATTTACTGTCAAGACTTGAGGTCTTGGAAAGTATTGAGCAGATAGTATTGTAAAGAAGCTCGAAATAAGGCTCATTTGCCTCAACTCTCGCTCTTGCCTTCTGCAGCTTTACAGTAGAAACAAGCTTCATGGCTTTTGTTATCTGCTGTGTACTTTGAACACTTTCGCGACGTCTCTTGATGCCTCTCATTGAAGCCATAGAAACTTACCTCCGTTTCATTTTTTTATCTTCAGGCACTAGAATTTCTCCTTGAATGCTTCGATAGCTTTCTTAAGGAGAGCCTCTGTCTCATCGCTGATAACCTTCTCATTTTTGATATTGCTGAAGATATCAGGCTCATTTGCGCCAATATAATCAAAGAGTCCGCTTTCAAACTCGCCTATACGTGAAACCTCAACGTCCATAAGATATTTATTTACGGCCGCATAGATTATTACGACCTGCTTCTCAACCGGAAGAGGTTTATACTGAGGCTGAACAAGCATCTGCTTGATTCTTTCACCCTGTGCAAGCTTATTCTTGGTATCCTCGTCCAGCTCTGAACCGAACTGGGCAAATGAAGCAAGCTCTCTGTACTGTGCAAGCTCAACACGGATAGGAGCCGCGATCTTCTTCATAGCCTTGATCTGTGCCGCACCACCAACTCGTGATACTGAAAGACCAGGGTTAACAGCCGGTCTGAAACCTGCATTGAACATTTCTGTCTCAAGATAGATCTGTCCGTCTGTGATAGAGATAACATTTGTAGGGATGTATGCAGATACATCGCCTGCCTGTGTCTCTATGATAGGAAGGGCTGTAAGTGAACCTCCTCCCAGCTCATCGGAAAGCTTTGCAGCTCTCTCAAGAAGTCTTGAATGAAGATAGAATACGTCTCCCGGATAAGCCTCACGTCCTGGTGGTCTTCTCAGGAGCAATGAGAGTGTACGGTATGCGGTAGCGTGCTTCGAAAGATCATCATAAACGATAAGTACGTCCTTTCCGTTCTCCATCCATTCCTCACCGATAGCGCATCCCGCATACGGTGCTATATACTGAATAGGTGCCATTTCGCTGGCGGTAGCCGCTACTACCGTTGTATATGACATAGCATCATATTCATTTAATGTCTTAACGATATTTGCAACAGTTGACGCCTTCTGACCTATTGCAACATAGATACAGTAAACGCCCTGTCCCTTCTGGTTGATGATAGTATCAAGAGCGATAGCTGTCTTACCAGTCTGTCTGTCGCCGATGATAAGCTCTCTCTGTCCTCTTCCGATCGGAACCATGGCATCGATAGCCTTGATACCGGTCTGGAGTGGTGTATCAACTGACTTACGTGTGATAACACCCGGAGCTACTCTCTCTATCTGTCTGGCCTTATCTGTTACGATAGGACCCTTGTCATCTATAGGCTGTCCGAGTGCATTTACAACTCGTCCCAGCATCGCATCACCTACAGGAACCTCAACAACTCGTCCGGTTGTCTTTACAGTATCACCCTCGCTGATGTTCTTCATATCACCAAGAAGAACGACACCGACGTTGTCCTCTTCAAGGTTCAGCACCATTCCATAGACATCTCCCGGGAAGAGGAGAAGCTCTCCCATCATCGCTTTGTCGAGTCCATGAACACGGGCAATACCGTCAGCCAGCTGGATTACAGTACCTGTATCTGAAGTTTCGAGCTTAACCTTATAGCCCTCTATCTGCTTTTTGATTACGGAACTAATCTCTTCCGGATTTAACTTCATAAAGCCTGCTGTCCTTTCATGATTTATAAGTAAATATCTTTTCTTTCTTACAGTAAACTCTTTCTGAGAGTCTCAAGGGAGGTCTTAACACTGCTGTCAACGACTCTGTCCCCGATCTTTATTACAACACCGCCGATAAGCGTCTTGTCAACCTTGTAGCTAACATTCAGCTTGCTAAATCCGGTGGTTTCAAGAAGCTTATTCTCAACCTTCTCTCTCTGGATATCGCTGAGAGGAACCGCAGAAGAAACCTCTGCCCTTCCGATCTTAAGCTCCTCCATGACTCTGTCAGAGAAGAATCGGAGTATTCCCGCGATATGACCGCTGTGGCCCTTATCAATGGCAAGCTTCATCGTCTCAACGAAGAGGCCGTCAGCCCTTCCGGCGAAAATGTTATCTATAAGAGCAAGCTTTTCATCACTCTTAATGTCCGGATGGGTAAGAACCCTTGAGAGTTCCGGATTACCGCAAATGATCTCCTGCAGGCTTTCAGACTCACCAAAAAGCTCATTCAGTCTGCCCTCATCCTTTGCCGCTTCAAATAAAGCATTGCCGTAAACCGATTCTACCTCTCTTGCCATGTATCATCACCTATTTCCTTAAGTGTTTCATCAAGAAGTTCATTCTGCTTCTGCTCATCCATATTTTCAGCAACGATCTTGCCGGCCATAGCAGATGCAACATTTATTATCTCGGTTCTAACCTCGTCCTGTACCTTCAGCTTCTCAAGCTCAGCGTCCTTCTCGGCATTCAGTCTGATCCTTCCGGCCTCTTCCTTGGCTTCTGCTATTATAGCAGCTTCATTTTTAACTGCCTTGGTGTGAGCCTCTGAAAGTATCAGTGCAGCCTCCTCGCCTACATTTTTAAGCTTCTCATCGTACTGCTCCTTGAGAAGAGCTGCCTCTTTCTTGTCTTTTGCAGCATTTTCGATATCTGACTGCACCTTCTCCTGTCTCTTTTCAAGCATTTTTCTGACAGGATTGATGAGAAGATATCCTATGAAGAGAAAGAGTATAAATACCGCTATTCCCTGAAAGAGAAGGTCAAAAAGAAGCTGACTGTCAAGTCCGAAGATACGTCCGGTTCCCGCAAGAACTGCCGGAGAAGCCGTACTTCTAAACGTTATTAATTCAGTCACTATACTTCTCCTTCCGAATTATTTATCAAATGGCTTAACGAACATGAGAAGAAGTGCAACTACAAGTCCGTAAAGACCTGTTGTCTCTGCAACAGCCTGACCGAGAAGCATGGTAGACATAATATCACCCTTTGCACCCGGATTACGACCAACTGCCTGAGCAGCCATACCTGCTGCATTTCCCTGTCCGATACCGGTACCGATACCTGAACATACTGCCACTCCCGCTCCAAGAGCAGAGAAAGCGTGAACCAGATCAATACTGTTAAAATCCATATTTTTTTCCTCCATTAAATAATTTATCTCTAATTATCTCCACGTTTATCCTTGATAAACGTTATCGTAAGCATGCAGAATACATAGGTCTGTATTGCTCCCGAGAATACATCGAAGTATACATGAAGCGCCGCCGGAACACCAATCTTTGCGAACCAAGGCAGCATACCATAATACAGTGCCATAAGTACTGTACCGCCGAGGATATTACCGAAAAGACGGAGTGACATCGAAAGCGGTGTAGAGAATATACTTATAACATTCATCGGGAAGAAGAAAAATACAGGCTCAAAGAGACTTGTGACAACTCCCCATTTATTGTATTTGATATCAGCATATTCGATCATTACAAATGTTATGAGAGCCAGGCAGAGCGTTGTGCCGTAATCTGCCGTAGGCGGTCTCAGACCGAATATACCCGATGTATTGCTGAAGAATATGTAAAGCGCAAGAACGCCGATATAATTCGCATATTTCTTAGCGACTCTCTCACCCATAGTGCCGCTCACGAACTTGTTCAGAGCATCAACGCCTATCTCGATAAGAGTTGAAAATGTAGTCATCCTGTGCTCGCGCTCCGCCTTCATAAAGCAGTGCCTTGCGACAAGAGTGAATATCATGAGTACTGCCATGACGATGATAGTACAGATATGGGTGGTCGTAATATATACAGTTGAACCAAAGAAATTGATCGGATACAGCTGGTGAATGTAGAAATCCGCTTCTTTCAACACCGTAGCTCCTCCGGTTACGCCGGTTATTCCCGGTACAGAAGGTAACATTTATTCATCCTCCTTCGTCAGGTGTCTTCTGATGAATTTATTTGAAAGACCTGACAGTTTAATTGATATAAGCCCGAACGTTACACCCGCAAAGGCATGTACATCTATAAATACCGCCGCCAGAAGCACCACAAACGCAAGTGCCATCCTGAGCAGGCTTCTGTTTCTTATATATGTTGCCGCGCCTCTTTCATTTAAACGCAGGCCGGCATCCAGTACATCATACATATTTATGACTGCCGCAACAGCGAGTCCCATTCCGATAAGCAGTCCTGCAAGATAGAACAGCTTTCCTTTTCCGGAAATGATGATCAGCCCTGCGGCAAGAAATATCATACTGATAAAGAATATACCGATTATTAGCTGTGCAAGCACATGTCCCGCACTGTCATCTCTTCTTATCCTGAGAAGACGTTTCATTATTCTTTCCATCAATTACCTCTTGATCACAGCGGTGCATGATCTTTAAACAGCAGCCGGTCTCAGTCTTCGTCATAAGGATCTTCTGACTCAGGCTCTCCCGGCATCTCACTGCCGAAGGCCTTTCGCTCCCATTCAGGCTTTTCCGCAGCCTGTTCCCTCTTCGCAGCCTTTAATTCGTGGCTGACAAGAACATATACGGATCTTACGCCTGTAAGAACTCCAAGAATGATAAAGACTATGATCCAGTTCGTATGAAACTTCTTATCTATCAGATAACCTATTGCCGTACACAGAAGGATCGGAACTATCATAGAGATCCCTAACTGAAGGATCAGAAATAGATTTTCTGCCACTCTGCTCTTCTTCATACCTGCCCTCTGTCAAACAGTTACTGAATAAATACGCACAACAAAATAATTTTACTTTTTTTTTGCGCATATTGCAACCAGATTTTATATCTTATTCAAGTCTAAATTACATTAAATTTGTGAATCTCCTGCATTTAGACGCATACGTTTACGATCCGCCGTGATCCGGTGGCTGCACGTCCTGCTCGAAACACTGTGATCCAGTGGCTATGCATTCACTATGCGCACAGTATAAATCTGTCGATAACCTTCACGATACCGTCTTCATCATTTGATGAAGTGATGAAATCCGCAACTCTCTTGACTGCTGCCTGAGCGTTTGCCATGGCAACTCCAACCGCTGCGTACTTTACCATAGAAGTATCGTTAAAACCGTCGCCGCAGGCGATTACATTTTTATGCTCTATACCAAGGATCTCGATGACTCTCTCGATGGCCTTGGCCTTATCGACCTCACTGTTTATCGCCTCAACGAAGAAAGGCTCTGATCTTGTAATGTTGAAACGGTCGCCGTACATTCCCTGAAGCTCCTTCTCGATGCCCTCTGACACCTCAGGATCTGCCGTCATGAGAACCTTATATACGTCTCTGTCGACCTTCTTCTTGAAATCATCAACTGAAACAAGGGGAAGTCCGTTGATCTTAGCCTCCCATTCAAGGTACTTGTCCGGACGTCTTCCGCAGATCACGTAAGGGTCCTTCGTATCCTCAAAGTCATCATAGGTAACTATGCCCATGTCCTTCTCACAGCAGTAATCATAAAGCTTATGAACATATTCCATTGAAAACTTTCTGGTAAAAATGTCTTTATTGTCAGAGCACCTTGTGATACGTGCTCCGTTATATGTCAGAAGATATCCGCCGTACTTGCCCATTTCGAGCTCAGCCTCGTATTTTCTGACTCCCGGAGTTGGACGTCCTGATGCAAGCATCACAAGATGTCCCTCTTCCATTATTCTCTTTAATGCCCTCTTAGTGGCAGGAGTTATCTCCTTCTTTGAATTGGTCAGTGTTCCGTCAATATCAAGAACAAGCAGCTTCTTTTCCATTTTTTTCTTTCCTCTCTTAGAAAAATGTCATCTAAAGAATCCTTCATACTGTACCCCAAACAGTCATGAAAATCCTCCGTGCAGCTACCCCTCGAACCAATACTTTTTTCCTTTTTTCTCTCTTATTTAAGCATCCTTGCATGGATCATAACAAAAACATTTAATTTGCAATGTTTAATCCACACTTTTAATTGTGTGCCTTTAAATGTGCAGCTTTACGTTCCATCTGCCCGGCATATTAATACTCAGCCTGTCTGTAATCAGCAAGGAATTCCTTCATCTTTGTCATTGCCTCTGAAAGAACGCTGATCTCCGGAAGATAAACTATTCTGAAATGATCAGGAACCTCCCAGTGGAAGCCGCCTCCGTGAGTGAAGAGTATCTTCTTCTCTCTCAGGATATCCAGCGCAAATTTCTCATCATCCTTAATATTAAACTTCTTGATATCAAGCTTCGGGAAGATGTAAAATGCCGCCTTCGGCTTGACTGCGCTCATTCCCGGAATATCATTTACAGCGTTATATATGAATTCTCTCTGCTCGTAAACTCTTCCGCCCGGACGGATCATGCTGTCTGTCTCTGCATTCATCTGAAGCGCCGGTGCGATAAGCGACTGAGCCGGAACATTTGAACAAAGTCTCATTGAAGACAGAAGGTTAAGTCCTTCGATGTAGCCCTTTGCATTTGCCTTGTCGCCCGAAAGCGATACCCAGCCAACTCTGTAGCCTGCGATAAGGTGTGACTTTGAAAGTCCGTTAAATGTCAGACAAAGGCATTTGTCTGTGAGGCTTGCTATCGAAGTATGAACAGCTCCGTCCATAACAAGTCTGTCATATATTTCATCCGCAAAGATAATAAGATCATTTTCCTCGGCAAGCTTAACTATCTCCATAAGAAGCTCCTTCGGATATAATGCGCCTGTAGGATTGTTAGGGTTAATGACAACTATACCCTTGGTCCTTGGCGTGATCTTACTCTTTATATCATTTATATCAGGGAACCAATCTGCCGACTCGTCGCAGATATAATGAACCGCAGTTCCTCCTGCAAGAGTAACAGATGCTGTCCAAAGCGGATAGTCAGGAGCCGGAACAAGTATCTCGTCACCATAATCAAGAAGTCCCTGCATTGACATGGTGATAAGCTCGCTGACGCCATTTCCGGTGTAAACATCATCGATCGTTACACCCTCGATGCCCTTCTTCTTATCATACTCGATGATCGCCTCACGGGCTGAGAAAAGGCCCTTTGAATCAGAATATCCCTCAGTGGAAGTGAGATTTCCGGACATTGCCGCGACAAGATCCTCCGGTGCTCTGAAGCCAAATGGCGCAGGATTACCGATATTAAGCTTAAGAACAGTCTCGCCGTTTCTGACCATTCTGTTCGCTTCATCCATAACCGGGCCTCTGATATCATAACAAACATTGTTGAGCTTTACGGATTTCTCGAATTTTCTCATTTCCAGTTTCCTCCATATTTGTGTGTTCTGAAGGTCCCGACGAACGTCTCCTTCAGGAAAGTATAATTTCGAGCATTTATTCTAGCACAAATAGATTGCAATGTCTTGTAAAATTATAAATTTTCGGTTTTTTTTATATTTTTTGATATATTTGTTATATAATTATATCTCTCAAAGCGCTATAACAGATACCGCAGCCCGGGAAATCCTGATGCTGTTGTATGCATAAATCTTCAACTTTTTACGGATTTATAATATACATTTTAAAAAATAACACTAAAATTAACACTATATAAATAACGAAAAAAATAACACTATATTAAAATAAGAGGTTGATTATGGCTAAAACTATTGACATGACCACCGGCTCGCCGGCAAAGCACATCCTTCGGTTTGCGATCCCCCTGCTGCTCGGGAACCTTTTTCAGCAGTTCTACAACGTAGTCGATACGATAATAATAGGAAAGTATCTGGGCAAGAGCATGCTCGCATCAGTCGGCGCGACCGGCTCTATAAATTTCATGATAGTTGGAATGTGCCTCGGCATCTGTTCCGGCTTCGGCATACCGGTTGCCCAGAGATTCGGTGCCGGTGACTACAAGGATATGCGGCGTTTTGTTGCAAATGCAGCCTGGCTCTCCGCCATCATTTCCGTAGTCGTAACTTCTTCGGTATGTCTCCTCTGCGATGACATACTAAGACTTATGAATACGCCCGCTGATATATTTGACGGTTCATACAGATACATATTTATAATATTCGCCGGAATACCGACTATAGTGCTTTACAACCTTTGTTCAAGCATTATCCGTTCCCTCGGAGACAGCAGGACTCCTCTGTATTTTCTTATAATATCGTCATTTTTAAATATCGGCCTTGACCTTCTTCTGGTCAAACCGATGGGCATCGCAGGACCTGCCGTTGCAACAGTCATCTCGCAGGGAGTTTCCGGAGTCCTCTGCCTTATATATATGAGGAAGAAATTCGAAATCCTCCATCTTACGAGGGATGAAGCAAAGCTGTCCTCGCATCACGTAAAAAGGCTGCTTCTTCAGGGAATCCCGATGGGTATTCAGTATTCGATAACAGCCATCGGAGCCGTAGTGCTTCAGACAGCCGTAAATGGTCTCGGTTCCATGTACGTTGCTTCCGTAACGGCCGCCGGAAAGATCTCGATGTTCTTCTCCTGCCCGTTCGATGCACTCGGAAGCACCGCCGCAACCTTCGGCGGACAGAATATCGGAGCGGGCCGTCCTGACCGTATAACCAAAGGTCTCGGCGCGATGGTCCTGTTCGGCGCGATATATTCCGCCGCAGCATTTTTCGTCCTCTTCTTTGCGGGAGGCGAGATATCCCTCCTCTTTATGGATGAGCCGGATGCATTTATCAAATCCCACGCACATCTGATGTTAAAATATAATGCTTCAATGTACCTTTTCCTTGCACTTGTAAATATAGTGCGTTTCCTTATCCAGGGCATGGGCTACTCAATCCTTGCAGTCCTTGCCGGAGTATTTGAAATGTTTGCGCGCGGCATATCAGGCTTTTTGCTCGTAGATATCTTCGGATTTACAGCAGTCTGTATGGCCAATCCCCTCGCATGGATAAGCGCCGATATCTTCCTTCTGATCGCATACGCAGTGATCATACGGCGTGAAAAAAGCAAAAAAACACCGACCGGCGATTAAACCGATCGGTGTTTTTTTGCTATGTATATTCATTTAAACGTTCGGGGGTGGTGAACGAAAATGACTGTTTAATTATTTTGCAGCGTTCTTATCAACGTGGTTCTCTACTTCATAACCAGGGTTGATTGAAGCGATTCCTGCTGCAACTTCATCTACTGAATTCCATCCCTTGTAAGACCATGCCTCGCCGATTCCGGAATTGATCTTGATCTCACCAACAGGTAATTCGTAGTTGTTGAGGTTGATATCGATTGTTCCATCTTCCTTAATAACAAGGTTCTGGAAACCGATGTACCAGAAGAATGACGCTGTTTCATCATACTCAGCATCGCTGTCAACATATGTATTTCTAACTGTTACCTTGTAAACCTGATAAAGCTTGTTCTGGAAGTCACCCTCTGCTTCCTCACCCTTTGTAAGAAAAATGCTTCCTACTGACTGGAAATCTACAAGCTCCTCGCTTGATCTGAACTCAGATACAACGTTCTTCTTGTAAACATCCTCACCGTATAAGCTGATGATATTCTGCTTATCTGCAGGAACATCGCTGAGCTTTACTGCGTAATTTACATTTGCTTCTGATGTAGCTTCCTCAACTGAGATTGTATTATCAAATTCTGCCTCGTTCTGTACAACTGTTGCATTTGCAACTACGTCTACAGAAGATACAGGAACCTTCTTATCATTTGACTTTGATAACTTCATTGCTGCGATTCCGCCTCCAACTGCGAGTAAACCTGCAACAACAAATACTGCAACCTTGCCGCCCTTCTTCTTTGACGGAGCTTCTGCATCAGCCTTCTCTGTGTTTGGCTTCATTGATGCCTTAAGCTTGATTGTTTCTCCTACTTCTTCTCTTCCATCATCAAAAAATTCTCTCTCTTCCATCTCTCAAACCATCCTTTATTTTTTTCTCTCCCGGCCTGTGCCGGATCCCTAGTGATACGCTCCGGAACTATTCCGGATAATTAACTGTTATCTTGTGTATTTCCTACACGTTCTGTCCATCTCAACTGTTCTAATGCGCATTATACACAAGGGCAGTTACTTTGCAAAGTATTTTTTTTAGTACAATTTGTAAGCGCTTACATTAAGTATTTAAAAGAATGTAAACGCTTTCATCATTTTGCTGTTTTTGTCTCTCTATTTAAATGTCGTTTTAGTAAATTTGCACAAAAAACTATTTTTAAGCACACAATCAGCCCATGACAATTCTGCTAAAATGTCATAGTCAACTTTGTATAATCTGCTATGGTTTTTTAGCATATTTTACAGTTCACTATTTTACATACCGGCAAAGTATGATATACTTCATTTCAACATCCGCGTAAAAAGTAGTATTTTATAGATCCGATTCAGGCAATACTTATACACCGGAGAAAAGAATTACAAAATAGAAATATATAAAAAAGGAGAACACATAAAGAAAATATATGATAGACGACCATTATTTGTGCGAATTACATCTTCATCTGGACGGTTCACTTCCTGTTGAGACTGTCAAATACCTTGCAGAGCAGGAAAACCTGTCACTTTCCGATATCACCGGCAGCGCTTCTTCTGAAGAAGCCTCTGAGAAATATAAAGACGCCGGCGATTCTTTTATGAAAACCGAGATTTTGAAACCACAGCTCTCTGTTTCCGAGGATTGCAGAGATTTAAATGAATATCTGACCAAATTCCGCATCCCTCTCGCTCTTCTTCAGACAGAGGATGCGATCTATGATGCAGTAAAAGCAGTCGGACACGCAGAGGAAGAGCTGGGCGTTGATTATGTGGAGATCAGATTTGCACCACAGCTCCATTTGGAGAAAGGTCTTACGCAGAGGCAGGTGATCGAAGCCGCTGCTGATTCGGCTGTATATTTTAATGCCGATCACGACACCAAGATCAGACTCATACTTTGCTGTATGAGAGGCGATGACAACCGCGAGGCCAATATGGAGACCGTCCGTCTGGCCGCAGAATTCATACATGAAGCTCAGGATAAGCACGTTGAACCATCGGATTCGGCTTATAAGAAGGTTTTCATACCTTCCGCCAAGGGAAGAACCCTTCCGGTCGTAGCCGGCGTTGATCTTGCAGGTGCCGAGGCACTCTATCCTACAGAAAATTTCGCAGACATTTTCCTTCTTGCCAGAGAATTGGACGTACCGTTTACGATACACGCAGGAGAGGCCGCAGGTCCTGACAGCATCTGGACAGCCCTGAACTTCGGAGCGAAGAGAATAGGCCACGGCATCGCTGCTATACAGGACGAAAGCCTGATGAGATATCTTGCCGACAACAATATCGTTGTGGAATGCTGTCCGACCAGCAACCTTAACACCAAGGCCGTCAGCACGATCACAGAGCATCCGATAAGAGAATTCCTTCGTCACGGAATACGTGTAACCGTAAGCTCAGACAACACCACGGTTTCAAACACCAATCTTATCCGCGAATTTGAACTGCTCGAGGATGCAGGCCTTACAGCCGAAGAAAAATACCTGCTTTATAAAAATGCAGAAGACGGCTGGATGTAATCCAGAGTCTGAGAAAGAAATACATTTTAGGCGGATCAATCTGTAAAGTTGATTCTGCACAAGTTTACTCATTGCAGACTCATCCTTTTCTTACACAAACTTACCGCCCCGCTTAGTTCCGAGCTCTCAGGCACTCGCGGATGCCGGAAGATCTTTCAACATCATTTCCGCCCAGCTCAATGCCTTTTTTGTAGTACTCGATAGCCTGATCATAATCTCCGTCAACCTCAGCCATGAGCGCCAGCCTGTCGTTCTTATCAACACAGGTAGAATGAACGCAGTGGTAACACTTGATGCAGTTGTCTGTCTTGTCAAGAAGGCTTGCAGCCCTCTCCTTATCACCCATATAGAAGTAAAGACCGGAAATCTTGCAGGCACGGTAAGGGAACAGCCTCTCATAAGCAAGATATGCATCAACCGAGCCATAGCCCTTCTCAATATAAGAGATTGCCTTCTCCGCATATTTTGCCGCATTTTCCCTATTGCCAGCATACATATAGCTTCTCGCCATCAGCTCATATACTTTAGAGACATCAAGATAATATCCCCTGCTCTCATCCTCCGAAAGGAGCAGATACTCCAGATATTTCTCGCTGTACTTGATGCACATCTCATGATCTCTATGTACATAAACAAAATGATAAGCTATATCATAGGCCATATTCCTGCACGCATCCTTTTCTTCTTTGGATGCTTCGGATTTAGCAGGCTTCATGACCCCTAATCTCTCTGAATAGGCAAGGAAATCCTTTTCGATCTCCTTCATTTTATCAATGTCATCTTCAAATGAGAAGGTTTTCGCAATATCTCCTATATAACTAAAAAGCTGCAGGAACCTGTATACAGGGATCTCCGGATATTTATCAACAGCCTTGCAGAGACTGATGTATTCCTCATCATCCTCCCTGCCGGTAATGCCGGACAGCTTACTCATAAATGCTTTCGTTCTGTATGCGGCAGCCTCCTTATAATCTTTCGCATCATCGCAGAGATCTGCAAGCTTATCATAAGAAAACGCATCATAATAATCGAATTTCTCCATGAATTCCTTATAAGCCTTTACAGACTCATCAAATCTGTTCATGATCTGATAAAGCTTTACAAGGTTCGTGTATCCGGCAAATCTTCCGCTGCCCTTATATATCTCGACCGCTTTGCGGAAGCTCTGCTCGGCACTCTCGTAATCGCCCTGCTTCATGCAGACGATGCCGTGAGCATTCTGAACATAAGGATCATCTTCAAGATCAACCGCAGCCTTTTCTATAAATTCACGCGCTTCGTCATATAATAATGCATCAACCAGCATCAAAACATAATTTACCGAATATCTGCCGTCATATTTCTTATCAACAAGCTTCTTTGCAAGCGAGATAGCCTTGCCGCTGTACTCCTTCTCTTCCCTCTCGACAAATCTGACATCATTATAGTATTCAGAAAGCTTGTACATGGCATCCGCATTATCCGGATCCTTCTGCAGTACCTCCTCGAAGCAGCCTGCAGCCTCATCCCTCCTGCCTCTGGCATTCAGATACTTTCCATATTCGAAAATGATGCCGTTATCCTCCGGGAACTTCTCCATCATGAGCTTATACTCTTCATCAGCCGAACTCTCATAACGCTCAAGATAATCTATCTCCAGCCAGCGGATATTCTTATCATCCGGATACTGCTCTTTCGCCTTCTGTATGAGCTCCTTCAGCTTTGACAGAGCCTCATCCCTGTCAAGCTCGGGAGCCTTCTGATGCTCTGCATCCATCAAAGCATAGCCGTAGCTTATATAAAATCTCTGCTGCTCATCAATACCGTCGTAGCCTTCATTTATAGCTGCTTCAACCTTTCTGAAAAGCTCGATCGCATGATATGGCTCCTTGATAAGTCTGTAATACCTTCCCTTGCAATAGTCCAGCCTTACATCCTCAACATTATTTTCTTCAACATATTTCTGCGCATCCTCATAGCCTTCCGCATCTGAATAATCTAAGAATATCTCCTCTGCCAATACGTATGAATCAGCATAAGCCGGATCATTTTCCCTAAGATAATAATAATCGTCGATTACCGTTCTGGCATCGCCTGCCTTATACGCCATATACTGCCTGTTGCCGTGGGAAATAGTTACATAGCTGTTGTTCTTCTCTATCTCTCTGCTCCAGAATTCTACGCCCTCTGCATATTCCTGCCGGTTGAGCAATATGTAATCATAAAGTCTTGCGTAATCATAATAATCAAAGCTCTTGGCAAGCCTGAGTGCCTCCTGTACATTTGCCTTGGCATTATCCAGATCTTCACAATATGCATAACCCGTGCCGATCAGGAAGTAGACATACGGAAGCCTGTTGACTCCGAGAACGTCTTCGATCGAAAGGTCCTCCAGATCCTCACGCTTCTCATTTCCGTATTTTTCTATAAGGAAATCCTTAAGTTTCTGCAAATGAGGAAGTGCCTCCTCATACTTCTGTTCTCCGGCAAGCAGCCATCCGCTCAGATAATGAAATTCAGCTTCCGTCTTCTCATTATCCGGCTGAATATCTTCAAGAAGCTTTAATGCCTCCTCGCGCTTTTCATTTCTGCTGTATATCCAGGCAAGGCTTACCTTCTCACGTTCCGTTCCGGCTCCTTCCCCGATTAGAGCCTCAAGCTCTTCCATTCGCTCACGATCGATCTGTTCAGAAAACTCCAGATAAACCACAGAATTCCTGATGTAATTATGCACATACGACATGTAATCTGCCGCATGCTTCTTATCGCCTTCAAGATAGCTTATAAGACTCATCGCAGGGTGGGTTTCATTTACAAATATCTCTTTCATGGTCTTCGAGATGACCGCCTTGCATTTTTCCAGTATTTCAGGAGAAATGCTGAGCCCCATATCCTTATGGATATCCTGCACGAAAAATCTGAGATACATGAATACAAGATGAGAAAAATAAAAATCACTGTGCTTCTCGCCGCCTAAAACAGCTCTCTTTACAGCCTTTTCAGCAAGACTAAAGCACTCCTCAAATCTGCCATTAAAATATAAATACCGGATAACAGCTATCTCCTCAAACGGATGATAAAAGTCCATCTCTCTAAGGTGAAGTATGCCCGCTGCAAGCTTATTCAGGATGCTTTTTCCTGCCTCTTCATTTTCAGCTATATCTTCACTTTCGAGCGCCCTGTAATAATTTATAAAGCGGTTGATCGTAGTTATATACTCATCAATCTCATATTCATATTCGTTCTCCGACTCCTCCGGAACTCCGTCAACCGTTACAGCATTAACCTCCGGAACGCCGTTCTCTCTGCCGCACACAGGTTTCTCCGACAGAATATAATCGCCATCATTTTCTATGACATTGCATAAATATGATATGAATTCACTCGGAAATATCTCCGAAAGTGCCTCTCTGTCATGCGTGATCAAAAAGACACTGTTGATCTTCTCAAGCACCTCTCCGGAGAACTTAAAATGCTCCATAACGTAGGCAAGAAATTCATTTCTTACCTCCTCCTGCTCGTCCAGCGATGTAAACACCGGATTCTCGAAGAGCTTTCTCCAGCATTCGATATCCATTCTCTTATTGATATCTTTATATATCTCGTCAACCTCAGCTATAACTTCAGCGTATGGTCTTTCCTCCTCGACGTCCCCCTTGGATTCAAGAAGCTTCAGCGCCTCATCATAAGCTTCCTTAAGACGCATAAACCCTTCCGGATTATCCTCCGGGTTGGTCACTATAAGCTTTGCCCTGTATGCTTCCCTGATCACATCAGGATCATCTGTCGGGTCAATCCCGAGAACCTCCCAAATCATTCCTAGGTTTTCCTTTCTCCCGGATATCACCGGGTTTCACCCATAAGTGAACTCTACTCTACAGTCCATCCCGAATAATAATATCTTATAATATATGGATTAAAGATATACCATTCTCCGTTCGACTCATATATGAAAACATTATATACCGAATTATCGCAATAGTTTATTACCTGACTATATGTAGTGCACTTTTTTCCTGTTCTCTCATTATACAGTCCGGAATTCTCAAAAGCCCTCGTAAATTTCTCGTTATTCCACCACGCCTCATCGAATCCGTATTTTTTGTTTCCATAGCGCCAATGTATCTTTATCTTTGCAACATAAACATCGTTTACATCTACTTCACGGTTTGAACTAATATACTCTGCCATATCCGGTATTTCTATCTTCTTTATTCCATCCCTGTATGATATTGTATATTCGGATGCCTTTTTTAGACTTACCAATTCATAATCAACCTTGAAATCTTTATATTTTTCTTTAAACCTTGCATTATCATTATTTGTTTCATAATAATCTTCCCAACCGCCATTCTTCGCCGAAACAAAGCCATATGATGAAAGATATATATCTAATATTTCCTGTTCAAACCTTAAATAATCCATCTGCTGCAATGTGCTTCGATAAAAGCAAAATCTATTTGTTATTTGATTTGATAACGATTGACCCTGTTGATCAATTATTGTTCCGTATTTCTCGCTTCCCGCAGGGGCGCAATAAGATTCAGCCTTACTCATATCCATTTCGCTCAGCGCTTCAAAGAATCCATCCAGAACCTTCTCCTGCGGACTTTTATTTGCTTTCTTAAAGAAAAGGAAATATGCACCGATTCCTAGTCCTAAAACAAGTACAACTATTGCCGAAATGATAACCGGCTTCTTAATCCCCTTCTTCACAGCCCCTTCTGAAGGCGGCTGAAATCCCGGTTGCGGAATGTACTGGTTGTACTGAGCGTTTGGGTTGTACTGCGCAGCCTGGTTGTACTGCGCTGTTGGATTATATTGTGCAGCCTGGTTGTACTGCGCTGTTGGATTATATTGTGCGGCCTGGTTGTATTGGCCTTGCTGCGGCTGTGCTCCCGGTTGTTGAACGTACTGATTGTACTGAGCGTTTTGGCCGTACTGTGCTGTTGGGTTGTATTGTGCTGTCTGATTGTATTGGCCCTGCTGTGCTGTTGGGTTGTATTGCGCTGTCTGATTGTATTGGCCCTGCTGCAGCTGTGCTCCCGGTTGTTGAACGTACTGATTGTACTGAGCGTTTTGGCCATACTGTGCTGCCTGCTCATTTGGCATTATCTGCTTAGTACCGCATTTACTGCAGAATACTGCATCATCAAATAACTCCGATCCACATTTTGTACAAAACTTCATTTAACCCCTCCCTATACTTTTTCACTTTGCTTTCTCAGTTTACTTTTTCAGATTACCCCTCGAAATACCGGTTAAATATCGCTGCAGGAACCTCTGCCTCTATATAGATACCGTCATCTCTGTATTCCTCTTTCTTTACGATACCATTCTTTCTGATATCGGCGACTTTTGACATTTCGTTGTAGCCAAAAACCTTCTCCATGTATTTTCGGTCTTCCTTTATGACCTCAGACATTGCCTTAAGAAGATCATCTATTCCACGTCCTGTTTTGGCTGAAATCCTTACTTTCTTATAGCCGCGCGCATCTCTGAGTCCGGCCAGGATCTCATCTTCATAATCCTCTCCGGGAAGTCTATCCTGCGGGATCAGTTTATCGATCTTATTGAATACCGTGATTATCTTTTTTCCTTCTATGCCAAGCATATCCAGCGTTTCATACACAACCTTCATGTCCTCCTCGGCATTCTCCGAAGACGCATCAACTACATGGATGATATGATCTGCATACTTCGCTTCTTCAAGAGTGCTTCGAAATGCATCAACCAGATTGTGCGGAAGCTTTCTGATAAAACCGACTGTATCCGTCAGAAGCAGCTTCTCGCCGGTTTCCATTTCCAGACTTCTTGTGGTCGTATCAAGAGTAGCAAAAAGCTTGTTTTCTGCTAAGATATCCGAACCGGTCAGCTTGTTTAGAAGAGTCGATTTGCCAACATTTGTGTAACCGACTATTGCAAAGACCGGTATAGCATTTTCTTCTCTCTTCTTTCGTGTGATCTCTCTGTGGCTGACAACATCATTTAACTCTCTTCGAAGCTGGGCTACGCGATTTCTGATAACACGTCTGTCCTGCTCAAGCTTCTTCTCTCCGGGACCTCTGGTTCCTATACCACCACCAAGTCTTGACATGGCTAGTCCTTTTCCGGTAAGTCTTGTGAGTCTGTATTGAAGCTGGGCCAGTTCAACCTGAATCTTTCCTTCTGATGTGATCGCATGCTGGGCAAAAATGTCAAGGATGACCATCGTCCGGTCCATGACCTTAGTTTTCAGTATCCTTTCAAGATTTGACATCTGTGCCGGAGTCAGTTCATCATCACATATTATTCCGCTCGCATCAGTAGTATCGATCAGATTCGCCAGCTCCTCAAGCTTTCCGCTTCCCAGATATGTTGAAGTTACAGGTTTATCAATATGCTGAACCATTTTGGCAACAGTTACAGCCCCTGCTGTCTCTGCAAGCTCCTCCAATTCGTCCAGCGCCTCATATGTATCTGTTCCGACTAAAATAACCTTTTCAACAGGTTCCTCTATCAGTTCCATCCAAAAAAATCTCCGTATCTTTTTACTAATCGAATAGTTAACTCTGTACAGGCTGATTGTACCATATAGCTTTTCTATTTCCAACAAAAAAGCTCTCAACCTTAGTTGCAACACCATTCAGTTCAGAGAATTTTGATATTAAAATGAGCGCCGAGAAGAGGTACCATCCTCACTCTCGACGCTTTCGCATTACTCTGTTATGAAGTGACCTTTGTCAAGAGGTAATTTTCAACTTGCTACCTTCTTTTGAACAGTCACATTTGTTTGTCTTTGACAGCATCTGGCAAGAGCCATTCTAACAGTCTCCGGCATGTAGCCACTCTGTTATTCGTGGATTGATTACCAACAGGCTAATGGTCCGCCGAGAGCCTTGCTATCTAGTATCGTGGATCAAAGTTTGCACTATGCCAACATAGGGTGATCGCAATTAACTCGAACCGTAGTGTTTATGACTCTTCCCAGATACTGTCAAATATATTTCTTTGTTATATGTGGCAGAAATCTGCGTTCTGCCGCTGATTTCTGCTTAATTACCCAAATCGTTCGGGCGGCTGACTGTCAAGGGCTTTAGCCGCGAAGCGGTGCATGGCACCCTTGACTGACAGACAGCCGAATGATACTCATGCCGCCTCTATTACGTTTATATTATCTGTCATCATTCCCCATACAAAACATGCCAATTCTCTTGCAACCGCCGCTACAGCAACATTCCTCTTCTTTCCGTGCCGTATCAACCTATAATACTTGCTCCGAAGCCTTGAATTAGCTTTATCAGCATACGCTATGACTTCTGTACTGTTACCCTGCTGTCGTTGCTTTAACGCCTTTGATTTATGTCCTATAGCTCCTTTGCATATCCCTCCTGCAGCTTCCACAAGAAGAAGGCGAAGATGGCTGTTACCTGCCTTAGTAATACCAAGTCTGTTGACCTTCACTGCACTTGAGTGTTCCCCAGGTGCCAATCCCAGATATGCTGCATACACATTTCCCTTTGCAAATCTTGTAAAATCTCCGGTCTCAACAATAAGAGATAGTGCCGTATGAGTCTTGATCCCGAGGAAACATCCCAGTTTCTTTACCTTTTCAACATACTCTGCTTGAGATGCAATTTCCTCAATCCTTGCATCAAAGCGCTCTATCTTTGCTGTCTGTTCCTCGTATGATGTGAGATACTCATCGAGCGTTTCCTGATACATCTGTGCCAATTCAAGTTTCTTAAGCCATTTCAAATGAGCAATTGTCCATTTGGTGCCTTCGTAATAATACCCATGTCTTATACAGAACATCCCGATCTGCTGCTTAATCTTCTTAAGAGCCTTTTTATGGTCATCGCGCATCCGCAGATACTCTTTTACTGAATCGTCCTGCTCTGTCGGTATATATACCGGATGATACCCGCCGTAGGAGAGACACTGCGCTATCAAATGAGCATCCCGGCTATCTGTTTTGATGCGCTGTCCCTGCTCTGTCAGCATTGTTGTTGGAGCAAGTATCACACACTTTACTCCTGCCTGCGTCAGCTGATTATAGAGGGAGTAGCCCAAGCATCCTGCCTCGTAGCCACATTCAATGTCATAAGTATCATTCAAGCCGAGCTTCTGTTTCAGGTTTTCAATAAACAGGATTATGTTCTTATAATCCGGTGTTACCTGGACATTCGCAAAAACACGATCCTCCGCTCCGATTACCGGCTCCATTGCGCATAAAGTATAATTTGTACTATGGACATCCATCCCGATTTTTAGTATTCTTTTCATAGTGACCTCCTTTGTATGTGGTAATCCCTGTTACCGTTGATTTAGACAATCTCTAGTATACAGGTAAATCCACGATGCTACAAATGTGAGGTCACTTCATATTATCTAGACATCTGACGCTTTAATATTCACATCCACACAAGCCTTCAGTATCTTTGAAATATCATTTATATAATCCTCTGAGACCGATTCAATATACTCATAGTTTCTGGCATTTATATCCAGTGCTCTTATATGTTCACACAAAACCTTTCCTTCTGTCTTTAATCCTGAAGGCAAATCTATATGCAAAGGAAAATCCTTAGCATGTGAAACAGGACAGATCAGAACGATTCCGCCACAGTAGCTGTTGTAATCATCATTACTGACTACTAATCCCGGCCTGTATTTATCTTCCTCATGCCCTATAACAGAACCGAAATTAATCCTTATGATGTCACCTTGTTTGATCATACTTCATTTCCTCTTGCTTCTCCCCAATCTATTTCTGATGGTACATAATCACCTTTATATCCGGCAAAAAGCGATTTAATAGTTACCTTCTCTTCTTTCTTTGGTTTTACCACAATACTGCCATTCTGAGCTTCGACATCTGCTTCCATTCCCTGAACAAGGTTAAATTGTTTAACTATATCTTTTGGAATTGTAATGGTTATACTATTTCCAACTTCTCTAAACTTAACAGTCATATCTCCACCTCCTCCGTATACACACAGTATACATGTAACATTGTGGGATGTCAATTTAACAATTCGCTGTGTCTTCAGGTGTTCAGGCTGGCATTACTAAATGCAATAATAATCAACGTTAGAAATACTTACTATATCTCCACAGCTAATCTTTGTCGGTTCATGGATACGCACTGAATTAACGTATGTTCCGTTTGTTGAGTTAAGATCGTTGATAAGATAGTCATCCCCCTCCCTGATAATCTCAGCATGAATCCGGCTGATTCCCTTGACCGGAAGACAATAATCAACCAGACTATCTATCCTGCCTATAGTCTTCTTCTCCCGGCTCAGCTCAATCTGTCCTGCCGTTCTCATAATATTCACATCAACCGGCACAAGCCTTAATCCATCGCCAGCTGTATTACTGCTGAAATAATCATTCGTTTCAACACTCATATCGCTATACATATTACCGCTTATATTACTGTAAATATCTTCTACTTCCGGGATCCTCTCATCTAACCTGCCGCCTACTCTGCCATTTGTCACACTTCCTGCCATGCTGTAAGACTTACCTTCAAATCTTCCGTAACTCTCCCCTTCGTCAGATTTTTCGTATATCTCATCTTTTTCATCCCTCTCATCCTCACTATGCTTTAAGCTTTTCATCAAGAGACACACAAGAAAAATGACAGCTGTAAATGCTGTATATTTAAGACTCTTTCTGCCAAAAACGATCAAAAGTATAAGAGACACTGCAAAAAGTCCGGCTCCAAATCCATAGAATAATATACTGTCAAATACAGTATTTTTATGCCGTTCCTGAGTCTTTATCTCCTCCGGTCTGCCCGGAAATTTCTTATCCGTATCAAAACCGTTCCCGGAATCATACACGGAAAAGTCATCCATACCATTGTAGGCAGCCTCATTTGCGCAGATTACATTTGTTATCTCTCCGGATATCATTTTGCCGCTCCGGTCTTCTCCGAAGCAGCCGTAATCTTTTTCTACAGCAGCCTCCGGAGCCATCAGAAGCGGTACACCCCGACCGCTTCCGAAGCTCGCAAGGCTCTTTACAAATACTGACGGACTAAACCCTTCTCTTATGACATATCCGGAAAAATAATCATATATGCCTATAACCTCCTGTGGATTACTATGATCCATCACGGTCATCATATCCTCCATAAACTCCCTCAGCTGCCCGGCAAAAGAAGAAGAAAAACCGGGCACGCAGAGAAAGCAGTAATGACCTTTCAGTGTATCAAACAGAATATATCTTTTATCGATCACAAGATCATCCGCCGAAAGCATATAATCATCCATTTCTGTTATACAGGCCGCAAGATCAGTAAAGATGCTTTTCAGATCATTTGCATTTATATTTCTTTTAGCAAGTCCTGTCGAGAGCAGTATTTTATCATCCAGCCTGACAACCATTTCCGGTTCACAGTTTACTTCTCTGAAGAAGACATCCGCCAGATATGTAAATGTATTGCTCTTTATCATTTCAATCTGCACAGAGTGTTCTCTGTCAATACCACTGACCTCAAGAAAGCTACTCCCCATGCGCGTCTTCTGCAATATCATCATAAAGCTGCCACCTCCTAAGGCGATCAGTACATAGACCGTTTTCGGTCCGGCATATCATGCGGGTTATGCCCTTCATATCCAGCATTCCCGCCATACTAACTATTCCATTACTGCAGCTTCCCGCCATTTTATAATCATCACACCACATGATAACGCCCGCCAGATTATCCTTGTCCGAGTAATATTTAATATATGAATCCTTCTGAACCAGCGGGACAGAATATACCTTCTGATACATATAATCTCTTAATGATGCCGTATTAAGTATGTAAACCATCGCATAAACACTGAACATGGTTATGATTATCAGTATAGAGCCCACAAATGCAGCCTCTACCGACACAAATCCACTATTTTTTCCCGGCTTACCATCAACCTTCACAATTCCAACTGTCTTCCTGCATCGCTTCGCTGCACTTCCGCCCGTCTTTCCACGCAGACATAAACTCTTTCTATCTTCTCTATCCATGCGGCCGGCTCCTTCCGACATTAAACTCATCTTATCCATATTTTCACCTGCATTTCTCACATTCCGGCATACCACTTACATCCTTCAGCCTGACTCTTCTTACATTTCTTAGCAGTCTTGAACACAGTGGACTGCTATGATATTTGTCCCCCTCATTCGTGATATATACTAAAAGGCCTCCTCTTGAAGCATCACAGTACGAGCAGGGGTCATATCCCCGTTTCTCAGCCTTGGCCTTAGTCACAGCCATAGTCTCATGATAAAGATACGTACATCTTCTCGAATGATGATAGACCACTCCATTCTCAGCTATATAAACATAAATGCCGCTTTCATCAGTAACCTCACCCGGTCCGTTATATCCAAGGTAGGCTTTTTGCTTTATCTTATCGGTATATGTTTTCTTAAAGCTTCCGAGAAATGGAACATAAAAGTTGACCGTATACCTTACACGTACGGTAACATAGCCCGATTCATCCGGAAATCTTGATCCGAGAAGCAATATCCCGGAGGTTCCTCCCCTGACAAATCTGTTAACAAGCTCCTTATCATCCAGATATTCATCTATCTTCGAGGTTGCGACAAAATAATCCGTATAGTCCAAAGCCTCTATATTTTCTGAAAGATATGCATACTCCGACATATATTCGGCCACCTCAACAACTGCTGCCTCATATATAACCGCTCTCAGTATTATCACCTTGCAGAACATTATGAATGAATAGATAAACAGCATGAAGAGCGGCAGCACCAAAGCTGCTTCGATTGATAAAAAGCCTTTATTTTTCACACCTTTCATACATTTTTCCTCAAAGCTATGTCACGAGGATCGGGCATTTACTAATCATTCTAGCTTGGAGAGGCTTCTACTATCGAGAGATAGTATATGATGCAGGAGTCAAGTAGGTTAATAACCTTTCACCATTGATACACCAACGTAATTGCCCGGTCCTCGTGACATATTTATCTTTATATAATTAAAACCTTCTTCCTGAATGCGAAATCGGTCAGTAATCTGTTTCCTTATAGAGATCAAAGGATACACCTTCATATTCGATCTCTGTGTTCACGGAAAACTCTACCGCAGCATTTTTAATCCTGAAATCCGGATAATCTATCCCCGCATTCAGTTCAAAAATGTCAAGGATCCTGTCATACATTTTTTCTCCGGTTGCGGCCATAAGTATCATCAGATATTCGTCATAATCCAGCCCCTTCTCTTTATCCTCATTTCCGATCGTTCTGTTAAAAACAGCCAAATTGTCGTATATATCCGTACACCAGTCTTCTGAACTCTTGATAAGCTTTATCTTATGTCCCTTGACCAGAAAATTGACGTCAGCAATACTTTCAATATATGACCAGCAGCCTGCGAGAAGGTACTTTACGACCGGCTGAAGAAATGGTGCATACGCCGTAAGAACTGTAGCCAGTGCCGAGACTCTCGCCATGCGTCCGGCGTCAGTAAGAAGATACGCAAAATTAAATCCCAGCCTGAGCTTTATAAGCTTTCTTACCGTATGTGAGTAATTCAGATAATCATTTGGGTAACCGCAGATTATATATTCCTTCTCCATATTGACGTATGTTTTATTTTCCTTCTTGGATCTTAACGACTTAAAAACCTCACTGCAGTAAGCTATCGCCGCTGCATTATTTGTAAAGCTGTTACCCCATCCGTTTGAAGAAGTAAGGTCTCCCCTAAGTGCACTGTAATCAGAAAAATCATGGCTGACATCATCCGAAAACATATAGAACATGCCAGAATACGAAGGTACGCTGAATATATCTATAATGTTCTGACTGAACTCTGCGTCCTCAGGAAGCATTAATACAGCTACAGTTGCTCCGCCCATAATTCTATTCACGAATCTTGGGTCCTTCTTCTCGGTTTTCTTCTCGGTTTTCTTCTTATCCTCCGCCTTTTTCTCCGGATCCTTTCCGTCCTCCTTGTCCTTAGTGATAGCATCAAGAGTCTCTTCGTCCATCGCCTTAAGCGTTTCATCATCAACCGCTTTATCCGCCTTATCAGGTGATATTCCGATCTTCTTAAGAACAAGCTCCGTACCAGACTCAATAAGAGAATATTTCATATAGTCATTTATCTGATATTTCAGCGCCGAGCAGTCATTCATCTGTATGGTATTAACCGCCGACAGCTTTACATCCTTTACATTAAAGCTGCCCCCGAGAGTGTACTCCAGATATTCCCTGATCAGCTCCTCAGTCTTACCCTCGCCGCAGCCGTAATATGTACTGTCGAAAAGAAGGATATGATAGTTTTCAAAAATATATGGATTATAATCCGCCTTGATGCTTGAAACCGCACTGCTTAACGCTGTAACCGCCCTGATCCTCGCACATTTGATCCTGACGCCCTTCGCTACGATAAGCACCAGAGTGATCATCACCATAAGAATAAGTGATACGACTATCGTAACTACGCCCTTGTTGCTTTTTGTATCATTATCCTTCATCTTCATATCCTCCGTTCCGACTGAATACTTATTGTTAATTCAAAATACTCTTTGCTCCGTTATTGATGCCCTTCCAAATGCTGCCTGCAAGAGCTGTGATCTGTGCTTTAAATATGACTATTAAAGCGATCAGGACAACTAAGACGAGGATGACCTCGATTGAAATTGCCCCTCTATTGCTGTGCATCACCGGACATTCAGGAGCTTCACAGCATTCGTTTTCTGTTCTTTCTTCTTCCATAATCTCATTCCTCCTAGAAATTCTTTAAAGCCGGAAACATTACTATTCCTACCACTGCAACTAAAAGTATAAACATCGGTAATAACAGTTTTTCCGCTGCTTCTTCCCCTTTCTTCTTCGCCCTGTTCTTTCTCATGCCAAATGCATCCTTTTCCTCCCTGCGCAGAAGCTCCAGAAGATTCGAATTGCCTCTTTCAATATTTCTGCATATCAAAGTCATCAGCCTCGAGTACTCCTCGACTCCCGTAGATCTGCCCATTTCGGTATAGACGGTTTTCTCATCTCTTCCTGCATTTAACCCGTTAACTGCATAATTCAGTTCTTCATAAAGACTGCTGTCTGGATCATTTTCCTTAAGCTCCCTGTGTATCCTTATCATTGTTTCTTTTACCGACAGGCCCGCGCCTATCCTTAACACAAGACTGCTTACAAAAAATGAATATCTCCGCAGCAGCTCCTCTTGCCTCTTCAGTCCTTTTTTGTGAAACCTGTTAAAAACTGCAAAAATGTAAATTCCGATAAGTATTATTCCGAATATAAAAAGCTTGCAGACTGTATTTTCAGAAGATGCTCCTCCGGCATAAACCGAGGCGCCATCGATCTTATCGGGCAATACTACATATTCATCATTTCTGCCGTTTTCCTCAAGCTTTATCAGTTCTTCTTCAACCGCACCGGCCCAGTGAGTCTCTCTGTAAGGAACAACTGTTGCGTACCACACGTATTCCTTGTCATGGCTGCCATCAGTGACCAGGGCTCTTATCCCGACTCTTACCGCCTTTTCCAGCCTTCTGTTACTGACCCTTCCAAAGCTGTTTATCACCTCCGGTTCATCCGTGGTCCACCTTATCTCGAGAGTTCCGTTATCGTTTGATGTCGGAAACGTAAGGTCCATGCTTACATTGTCAAGATCTCTGTTCTCTCCCTTGATACTCCGGTCAAGCTCCTGATAAAGCTTTTCCGCTTCAGCATTAAATTCCTTATCATCAAACTCCTTAGGAAGTATCTCCATCGAATAATCCTCATGCTTCCCGCCCTTATCGATACTTATACTGTAAGTCACAGGATCATCGCCGGTTTCAGGTCTTTTGATACTATTTGAACCTTCCTTTACACCGGTAAACTGTCCTGCCGCTATAAGCACTATATTTAGAACAAGGATCATGAAAAATGCATTCTCCAGCACCTTCACCAGCCTTTTCTCGGTCTCATTATCAGCGCTGCGGCTGCTCATGGTTTCAGACTGCCTGACGGTCTTCCTAAGTTCATCAAATAATACCGTCTTCCTTATAAGCTTTGCCGAAGCCGCCGCAAGAGGATAGAAGAAGCCCTTTCCCTTATACTTACTGAAAAATATCCTGCTCAGCACTGCCATTGACAGCAGAATCACGGCAAAGCCAAGATTTATGTAAACCATTCATCCTCCTTTCTGCCTGTTTTCCCCTCCTTCTCTCCGACCTCCACCCACATGATACTCTGCATGTACATTTACACGCAGATATTCGTTATCCATCTGCCTGCCGCATCCGCTGCAAGCACCATCAGCAGCATTACCGTCATAAAGACTGCTCCGGATACATTACCGTAAAGCGCACTGATAAAGCTGCCCATACTGATCCTGAGATATGCCAGTATCATAAATGGCATAACAGTCATTATTCTCTGTTCAAGCTTCTTTCCCGCGATCATCACAGCTATCTCATTTTCAACCTCGATCCTCTCACTTATACTTCTGACCGTATCTCTGATTATCTCTATCGTATTGCCGCCGCTGGTCTTAACAACCTCTATCACGCAGGCAAATTCCCTGATCTCAGAAAGTCCTGTGTTATCTGCCATCTCTCTAAAAATGCAGTCCACCGGTTCGTTTATCGACAGTTTTCTTACTGCTGCACTCAGTTCTCTAAGCATCACACTTCTTCTGCCAAGCCCCACCGCAAGCTCCCTATACGCCTCTGTTACTCCGTTCTCCAGAGAATATCCTGCGAAAAGCGCCGCATCTATCGACATCAGAACATCCCTGAATTCTTTTAAAAGCAGCCTTTTCTTCTTTGCTTTGTAATCCCTATGCCAGAGCATCATACTTAGTGCACCTACTACGGCTCCCGGAATAAGTCCGACCCACGAATCATAGAAAAGATATGCAACCGCAGGAACCGTTAAGATACTGAAGATCAAAGGCCTTCCTCCCTGTAAATGTTGAGGAGTCCCGCAAACTCAAGCTTCTGTATATTCATAAGATCATTTATCTTCCTGAGCCTTCCGTCAACGTGGCCGCTCCCTTCCTTCCTCAGCTTCTTCTCGCCGTAAGCAGCACGTCCTTCATTTACCTCTGCAAATTCATTTATGACCATTCCCTTATCCTCCTCAAAAATGTATAAAGGCCTCAGCCTTATCTCGTCCTCTTCCATTCCTGCCACCTCACTTATCTCCAGTACTCTTCTGGATCTGTCTCTCAGTCTGCCCAGATGAACAACTATATCTATCGCCGCAGCGATCTGCTGTCTTATCGCTCTGACAGGCAGATCCGCCCCCATAAGCACCATCGTTTCAAGACGAAGCATCATATCCCTTACAGAATTCGCATGCCCGGTCGAAATACTTCCTTCGTGACCGGTATTCATTGCGGCGATCATATCAATAGCCGCTTCATCTCTAACTTCACCAACTATGATCCGGTCAGGCCTCATCCTGAGGCTTGCTCTGATCAGATCCCTTATGGTTATGCTGTTATTTCCTTCAACATTTGCATTCTTCACCTCGAGCCTTATAAGATTATCAATGCCCACTATCCTCAGCTCCGCTGTATCTTCTATGGTGATGACTCTCTCATCAGGCGATATAAAATCCGCCAGAGCATTCAGAAATGTAGTCTTTCCGGAGCCCGTACCGCCCGAGATAAAAATGTTATAGCCCGCCATGACCATCATTTTTAAGAAATTCGCCGCATGTTCATCCAGAGAACCAAGCTCGATAAGCTTTTTCATATCGATCCTTTCCTTTGGAAATTTTCTTATGGTCACAGCCGTTCCGTCCAGTGAAACGCCGGACAGAACAATATTCACGCGTGAACCGTCATCCAGTATCACATCCACTATGGGACTGCTCTCATTTATCAGTCTGTTTGCCGAAGAAGCTATATTTCTTATCACAGACGCCAGCTTGAACGAGCTGTCAAAATACTTATCTGACCTCTCTATAACTCCGTTCCTCTCGATAAAAATGTTATCCGGCCCGTTTATCATGATCTCCGAGACCGAATCATCTTCTAAAAGCTCAGACAGAACATCCAGCTTTCTTATCGAGTTATATATCTCAACCTTCAGCTCAAGCTTCTCCTTCAGCGGTATATATTCAGTATCCGCCTGCCTTAGGATGCATTTATCGATTATCCTCTTAACTTCCTCGTCATCAATATCCTTACTTAGATCAAGTTCCCCGATTACCTCCCTCCGGAGCTTCTCCCTGAGGCACCTGATGGTCTCTTCCTCCGGAATCATATATTCGCTCTCACTCATTTTTCATATCCCTCAACCTCCGAACCATTTTCTTCATCTCAGGTCCGCCGGCATTCTCCGGGATCCTTACCTTTATCAGCTTCTGCAGTAGTTCCCTGTAGTCCCTGCTCCTTAATATCATTTCAAAGCATTCGAGCTTTCTTTCGGAACATTCGTCGTCAAGCACGGGAACATATATCCTGTCAAAAACATCCAGAATTCCAAAATCCGCAAGGACCGCCGACCCGAAATCATATATCACCGAAGAAAAATTTCCGATCTTACCGATAGCCTCATTCATCCATATCAGATCTTCCCTTTGAACATTTTGTAAGTCTTGATACACCCTTCCTGTATGGAGCACATTTATATTGTTTTGGTATATAATTATTTCTCTCAAGGTTTCTGTAAAATCCGGAAATCTTTCTTTTAGCTGATAAAGGATCTCTTTACTAAAGTTTCTGTCAGCGCAGTAATTCTCCATTCCGATATATAACCCGCGGCCATCTGTGTCATATTCTGCCAATGCTTTTGCAAGTGTTGTACAACCGCATCTTCCAAGGGGTGAGAATACCGCCTCCACTGTACTGAACCTTCTTACCTGCACCTTCGGAGCCAGAAACCGTCTTATCTTCTCATCAATACTTCTCAGATTCTGATACTTGAATATCATATTTTCACTGAGCACCTTGTATGTCAGTTTCCCTTCGCCCTCGTCAGGTCTGTCATCTCCCGCAGCAAAATCCCTGGTCTCCGACATATATATGCATCTGACGTTATGAAACTTCATAACCTCCCTTTCAGGCTCCCTGCAGACACTGCATTTTTCAGTATCATCAGTCAGGATCAGATCGATATCGTCGTTCATAAGATAGGTTTCAAGTGAATCCATATCAGTAAATGTGACCACGCTGTAATCCGCTCCGCTTTTAACGAGATGATCGGTAAGTCCTATGGCATATTCAGGATTTTTATCGCAAATTCCTATTCTTCGCATCTATGCCTTTTCCTTTCTGATCAGCCATCCGGCGCTTCCGGATCGATGATGAGCTAAGTTTAGCATCCGTATCTTTGTCCGTAAAACGGCGGAGGTATGCGGTTTGTAGCGCCACAAAATGAAGCCCTCCGCCTTCCCGCACTGCTATTTTCATATAGCTCCTTGCTTTAGCGCTTTTACCTCCTCCGGCCCTTTTCCTTCCCGCCTCCCTTAAAGCATAAAAAAAGAACCTTTTCACACTTTATTTTGTGAAAAGGTTCTACATAGTTTTGTTTATTCTGACGAAGCAGTTTGTAGCATCCGCCTGTCTTATGTCAATCGTTTTAATCTTATTTCTTGTTGATATATTTATTGAGTGTATCAACAACCGTGCTGAGGTTATAAGGCTTTGCGATATAATCATCCAGCTGATTCTCAATGATACGCTCCTTATCGCCGAACATTGCTCTCGCTGTAACTGCGATGATAGGAAGTCTCTTCTTGTGCTCTCTCTGCTCAAGCTTTCTGATCTCCTGAGTTGCTGCGATACCGTCCATTACAGGCATCTGCACATCAAAGAGTGCTGCATCATATTCCTTCTGCTTGAAGAGCTCGATAGCCTTCTCTCCATTTTCAGCGATATCATATGAGAAGCCTGCCATTCCGAGAAGCTTTCCGATAACCTGCTGGTTAACCGGCTCGTCCTCTGCAACAAGGATTCTTGCGTTCTTACCGTTTGAATTGATAGAGAATACTGCAGCCTCTTCAGGCTCCTTTCTCTCTTCCTCAACCTCGGCAGCCTTAACCACCTTGAGAGGGATCTCTACGATAAATGTAGATCCGATGCCTTCCTTACTCTGTACGGTAATTGTACCATTCATGAGCTCTGTGATCTGCTTACTGATTACAAGTCCGAGGCCTGATCCGCCGTACTTTCTTGTATCTGAGCTGTCTACCTGTGAGAATCTTACGAAAAGCTTGCTCATATTGGATTCCGAAATACCGATACCGGTATCGGCAACCGCCATACGAAGCTTAACATTATCATTTACGTCATCAAGTGCTGCGATCTTAACTCTAACGCCGCCTTCAGATGTGAACTTTATAGCATTTGAAAGGAGGCAGTTGAGTACCTGCTGGATACGCTGTCCGTCAGCCTTAACAAGCTTTGGAATATTGTTGCCAAAATTAAGATCGAGTGAAATAGCTTTATTGGTAGCCGCCGGAACATGTGCGGCAACTGTCTCTTCGATAGCTGCGCGGATGTCGCAGATCTCTTCTTTGATCTTATATTTACCTGCTTCAAGCTTACTGATATCAAGGATATCATTGATAAGTCTGAGAAGGTTGTCTGCACAGTTCTTGGCTGTTACGAGGTTATCTCTGTAATCGGCCTGAAGATCGTCAGCCATAAGTGTAAGCTGAACCATTCCGAGAATACCATTGATAGGTGTTCTGATCTCATGGCTCATATTTGCAAGGAACTCAGCCTGTGTCTTATAAGCTGCATTTGCATCATCAATAGCCTTTGAAAGCTTATCCTCTGTTTCCTTCTGAGCTGTAACATCAATAACTACCATATTGATGTGGTCAGCTTCTGACTTGTACATTACGGTATTAAATACCTTGCCGAGCTTCTCCATGGTGATCTCAACATCCATGAGGTCGCCCTCTTTGGTTCCGGAATTGTTATATGCACTGAACCATGCGTTTATATCCTGAAGAACCTCTATATTGCTCTCTCCGAGTATCTTGTCCTGAAAATCCGCATTATCAAGGTTGAAATATGCTCCGAAGGTTTCATTTGCATCAACCATCTGATATCCGGTCACTGTTCCGGTATGGTCTGTAATGATCTTTGCCTGAGCAAATCCGATAGGCAGGTTCATGAAGAGCTTGCGGTATTTGTCGGTCTTGTCCGAAGGCTTTCTGCTCGTCATCACAACTCCGAGTACATATAATGCAGTCAGCGCCTGCAGCACAAGCATCGCGATTCCTGTCACATTGTTGCCCGAAACGATTCCGATCACGCCTAAAATGCCGATCACCACAGCTGTTAAAACACCTAGCTGCCGATTATCCATTTCTTTTAGTTTATCCATTCCTTTTCCCCTCAATCCTTTCTTTTAGCTGAAATTTTCCAGCCATATCTATCATTTATTCCCCAAGATATAGGGTTGTTAAAAAACATTTCCACAAAATAGTTTACTATAAATAAAATCAATGGTCAATCAAAAAATGAAGCAGTCGCGGCCGGACGGACCGTTCATCCATCGCCTCAACTGCTTCATAATATTTAACATATCATTTTTTCTGAAATGATCCCGCTGTGCATCCTTTTTTCGGAGAAAATCTCTTTTGGGAGACTCCCTTCAGCTTGATCATTCAACTCATTTTACGCTTCATCATCATCTTCTTCCGAAGCTTCAATATCTGCCTTCTTCTTTCTGTCAGCGGCAGCCTTTTCAGCTCTCTCACGCTTTACATTATGGAAGATAAGCACGAAGATAAATACTCCCCAGGAAAGGATTGTGAGAAGCATGCCCGGATAGAAGCCCGGAGCGGTATATTTAAATACAATGTCATGCTCTCCGGCGCTGAGCTGTACTCCCATAAATGCCTTCTGAAGCTTAACTATCTCCTGCTTCTCTCCGTCCACATAAACGCTCCAGCCCTCGTCATAAGGGATTGCTGCGAACAGAAGTCCGCCGTCTCTGGCGTTGATCTTTCCTTCGATATATCCGTCCTTGGCAGCTGTGATATTAAGGCTTCTTGCCTTTATTATGCTGTAATCATTTTTAAGGACTTCCCTGTCAAGCTCGCCAAAATCAAAACGTATCGAGCCCTTCTCGGAATAGTTATCATTAAATTCGACAGTAAGTAAAACCTCGTCACCCTCGGTAAGATCTCCAAGGTCAAATATCTGGCTCTGGTATCTGTCATGAGCGACCTGTTTGCCGTTTAATTTGTATCTTACCTTATAAACATTATTTGCGATGATGTCGACTACAAATCTTCCGGCTTTGTCAGCGGTAAATTCTATAGAAACCTCCGGCTTTCCGGTCTTATCCGCCGTATATCCGACAAGGTCCTCATTCTTCGCATCCACCCAGCAATGTGCCTTCTCGGCATGTGTTTCCAGAGCAAAATGAGTATCGTACTTATAAACCTCATCAGAATTTCCGGCTGCTGCTTTGACAAATGCATTTACATTCTGGATATCCCTTGCACCGAGAAGATCCAGATCAGTGTATTCCTGACCGACCATATATGCTATCGGCAGAGCGTATTTATTCTTGTATACATTTATCACATCGCTCTCATAAATAGCCGGGAGCGTTTCATCCGGATTGTAATAGTCAGCCCTTGTCGCATAAACATACTTCACACCGAGAAGCATATTTGTCGCATGGCAGGCGCCGTAGTAAAGGTACTCATTTGCTCCTGTGTAGAAGCCGAGCTTGCCGGCAGCCGTAACCGTATCGCCTCTTACCGTTGAGCAGAAGATTCCGATACTGTTCATTCCATTTAAGGTTGCCTCATCAAGAACCGTAGGATTGATCATATCCTCTCTGTAGAACAAAGCCCCTTCTCTCTCAGCATCTTCTCTTACAACTTCTGTGATCTTCTCCATGTCAGTCGCACGTCTCATATAATTACGAGCATCGGCCGAACCGATATAATCCATGCTGTGGATCGCATTTGCGATGATCTCTCCGAGAAGAAGGACCGCTATGATGATATTTACCGCCCTCGAACGTCTTAGCTTCACGCTCTTGATCATGGATACAATGTATCCCGCAAGGGTAAATGCAAGCGTACCTATTATTGATACCGTAAGATAATCCTTGAAGCCCTTGGTGCTGTCATAAAGGGTGAAGCTCCAGAAGCCGCCTACCAAAAACAGCGCCGAGGTCAGATAATATCCATTTATATAACGCAGTCTGAGAGCCGCCCTGTAGGCGATCGTCAGCATTACGAAAATGTATAAGAATGAAAATCTGTTCGGGATTCCGTACTGGTCATGGAAGCCATGCCAGATAAAGTTAAGCTGGACGTTATTAAAGCTCATAGCAAGGAAGGCCAGAAGAAGGATCTTGCTGAACCTGCACCAGAACTTCTCGTTGCTGAGGAAGAAATACGCTATCGCAAGGAATATCGTAAAGATACCGCAGTAAAGATTTACGCCTCCGTCAAAGGTCATCATTTTGATCGGATTTACATAGAAAAGATGCGCGCGGAATATCTCTTTGATATTCTGATACCAGCTCCATTTTGGTATCTTTATCGTGCCTGCGGCAGTCTTCATGATACCGAGATATGCACTGAGCAGTGAAACCGCCGTCATGCCGGCAGCAAGCACCGAATACCCTGCAAACTTAAGTCCGTTTCCGAAGAATTTCTTAACTCCGGCATGCGATTCCGTGAAGAACCACAGCACGAGGAAGATGCAGACCATAAATGCTATATAATAATTACAGTACAGGCAGTATGCGAGTGACAGGCAGTAAAGCTTCGGGCTCTGTCCCTCCATGATCCTCTCGAAGCCGAGAATGATGAGAGGAAGCACCATGATGCAGTCCAGCCACATGATATTCCACATATATCCGAGTACGTAATTGTTAAGGGCAAATGCCACTCCAAAGGCTGAGATAAGAGTTGTATTCCTTACTCCGCCCTTATGTCTTGAAAGGTAATATCCAAATGAACCTGCAGAGAAAGCGATCTTAAATACTATAAGAAAGCTCATAAATGTAGGAATATCCGTTCTTCTTACGAACATTACCAGAAGGTTCAGCGGACTCGCAAGATAATAGAAGAAAAGCGACTGGAAGTTAACTCCCATGCCCACCTTCCAGGTATAGAACATGCTTCCGTGATCCAGAAGCTTTGACTTATAATCAGAGAAAAACGGAACATACTGATGTATGCTGTCCACCATTGTGTATGATCTTCCGCCAAAAGGTCCTACATCTCCGAAGATCATTGCAACTATCATAAAGATAAGCGTTATAAGCGCAGCCAGTATCCATGACCAGTTCTGAAGCAGCTTATCACGCAGACTGGTTTTATTCTTCTTAAATACAAGTATCTTGCTGAGAAGATAATTGATGACAATGACCAGGAACTGGACTATGAATTTGGCGATAAACTCGCTCATTCTGAGGCTGTCACAGAGAAATGCAAAGCCGAAGATCTCTACGAACATCGCAAATATTCTTGCCCCAAGGAATCTGAGTGCCTCAAGGATGACTCCCTCCGCACTGTCCTGCTTACTCCTGAAGACAAAAAACTTTGCTGCGAAATACGCAAAGCATATAGCGCAGCATATAGAAATGAAATTGCAGACATTTCTGTCTATATTCGTTATGTGTCTCAGTATAAAAAAGGTGATGATATTTACAAGTGTGGTACAGCCACCGGCTATAAGGTATCTAATTTTATCATTTTCCAGATATTTCTTAATTAATTTTTCCATAGCAACCTTCAACAATAAATTTCCTATCTATTAAGTATACTTTTTACAATCCGTTTAACATTATATTTTACAAACCTTTTTTCAGTCTGTCATTTTATAAAATTTACAACCTCTGAAAGATCCATGCTGCCTCCAAAGATTGAAAGTGCGCTTCCGATAGTAACGTCGAGCCGGTTTCTGCCAATCTCTTTAAGCTTTCTCAGATCCTCAAAGCTTCCGACTCCGCCGGCATAGGTTATCGGCAGTCTGCCCCAGCTTCCAAGAAGCTCTGCAACATCCTCTTCAATGCCCTTCGCCTTGCCTTCAACATCAACTGCGTGAACCAGAAATTCATCCGTATAATCCCTGAACATTTCAAGCGTTTCCGTATCAAGGCGCACATCCGTAAATTTCTGCCATCTGTCGGTCACAATATAGTATCCGTCCAAACCATCTTCAGCAGAAGCCTTGCTGCATGCACTGTCTGATCCATTGTTTACTGAACCTGCACCATCTTTATCTGCCTTCGGCTTTCCGGCAGTCTTCCTTCTGCAGGAAAGATCCAGCACAAGATGCTCTCTTCCGACAGAGCTTCGAAGCTTTTCAAGCCTCTCCATATCTACTCTTCCGTTTTTAAAAACATATGATGTGACGATAACATGAGTGGCACCCAGATCAAGAAAACGCTCAGCATTTTCGGCAGTCACGCCTCCGCCTATCATCAGTCCTCCGGGAAATGCAGAAAGTGCAAGCTTTGCCTGCTCAATATCCTTCTCATACTCCTCTGTGCCAGCAGGATTCAGAAGAATTATATGTCCTCCCGGCAACCCGAGTTTCCTGTAGAGTTCCCCGAAGAAAGCTCCATCCTCAGAAGACACAAAATTCTCCTTGGCAGTTCCTTCACCGGTACCGCTGCCATCCCGCAGGGTTCCGCCGACTATCTGTTTTACTTTTCCATTATGAATATCTATACATGGTCTGAATTTCATTTTTCTTACCCAAATTTAAAAGTTTAAAATATCCAAATACATCCTGCCTGCATTTACTTCATATATGTTATACGCAGCTTCTGAATGATTTTATGAAAAAATATTTATTCTTCCGAATTCTCCATAACATCTTCAAGGGTGAAGGTTCTGAGGGTTTCAGCATTTACATCCTTCAGTGTTACGATACGTGTTGCCTGACGGGCGATACATCTCTCCATATAATTACGTACTTCTCTTGCATTTGCGAAGTTCTCATCATGGTTCTGAGCGCGGTCTGTAAGGAATTCCTTTGCGTATTTCTTAGCCTGTTCGTCCGGCTCATATTCCTGACGCTTACACATTGAGAGGAATATCTGATAGAGCTCGTCGCCCGAATAATCCTTGAAGAATATATATTTGTTGAAACGTGACTCAAGACCCGGATTTGAATGGATGAATTCCTCCATAAGATCTGTATAACCTGCAACGATAACTATCAGATCGTCACGGTCATCCTCCATTCTCTTAAGAAGAGTATCAACCGCTTCCTGACCGAAATCCTTACCGTCCTTATGCGCGGTAAGAGTATACGCTTCATCTATAAAAAGAACTCCTCCGAGGGCACTGTCTATTACCTCGGATGTCTTGGTAGCTGTCTGTCCGATGTATCCGACAACAAGATTTGAACGGTCCGCCTCAACAAGCTGTCCGGTTCTTACAACGCCGAGCTTGTGGTATATCTTTGCCAGAAGCCTTGCGACAGTTGTCTTTCCAGTTCCCGGATTACCAGAAAATACCAGATGAAGCGACAATTCCGGTTGCTTCATCTCATGTTCCTCACGAAGCTTCTTGACCTTTACAAGATTGATGATATTGGTCAGATCCTGCTTAACCGCGTCCAGTCCTACAAGGTCATTTAACTGCTCCATAAGCTGTTCCAGAGTAAGATCATCTTCCGGTTTACTTACCTTAACAACATTTTCCTTTTTGCCTGACATATCTGTTTTCTTGGCAAAATCACTGCTTACCTTAGGAGTTGTGACCTCATTCGGTTTTCCTGAATTGTAAAGTCCGTACTGTTTTATATAATTTTCAAGTGTAAGTGAATAATTCGAAAGATTTGCAAGCTTGGTCATAGAAGACTTCCTTGCAATATAAGCACGTCCAACCTCACTGAATGTGTCTACAATATATCTGGAAACCGTAAGTCCCTTCATGTCTCTTCTCATTCCGCCATCAAGCTCTGCTTTCACAAAATATGTAAGAGAACGTGGAACCGTATTGATAAAATCCTTCTTCATGCAGTAATCATATCTTATAGAAACAAAATTTTCCTTAGTCATCGCAAGATTAAAGAACTGAGCTATGAAAACCGTTTCATCAACCGGATTTCCATCAGCCTCATAGAGAAAACATATCAGCCTTATAAAATCAAATTTTAACATTTCACGAAGGGTCATACCAACATCAGTCAGGTATCCCCTGTTATTTACTGTATCAGCATATGTAAATGCAGTATTAAGCGTTTCCTTTAACGTTAAATCAGACATTTTGATCCCTTTCCAAAAAATTCTCACACTAAAAAAACAATCGTTCCAAGCTACGCAATAACTCGAATTAATATAATAGCATAATTAAATTTATTTTGCACTATAAAAAACCGCCTAAGAAGCTAGGCGGTCGGATTTCCATAATTGGAAAAATATATTATTATTTCTGTCATATTTCAGATTATTATTATCCTCATCTTTTATATCCGTAATGTTATATCTATGATACAAAGTAAAACAATATGTTTTACATCCATCAGCTATTATTTTAAGTTTCGCTTCAACTTCGAGCTGATTAGTTATACTCATGTTCATATCATACGAATCCACTCGAAAATCCACATTAACATTTTCCGTATCATTTTCTCTTTCCAAATAATAAACCATATTATAGTATAATTGTATGCCGGCATATTAGCTTGGTTCTTCCACTTGAACAAGCAGTTTCATACAACTGATTATCATGGATTTCTCTATAATAATCAAAGCTTAAAAACAGCATTATCAGGAACAGATAATAAATTATCCGCTCCTGATAACCAAATGCATTTACTGCTCCCCAGCGAAGATAAACATCATCTGCTTACAAAAGAGTATAAACCGTATAACCTGCCTGCCCTAAGAAAAGCACAGCCAGACATATCATTCTAGATATACTCTTATAAAACAGCTTAATCAAAATCTTCATCTGATAATCCCTTATTCTTCGTATATCTTACCCCAACCAACACATTCTTTATGTCCCCAAAATGTACTCTGAGCTTCCAACTTGATTCTGTAAAAATTTTAATATGTATCAACGTTTGTATAGTTTGTTGTACCTATTACTGCAATCATGTCTCCAGCTTCACATAATACTCCATTTGGATTATAACGCCCCTGAGCATAAAAATGAATATATATTACTCCCCGTCACTCTCAAGCACCTTGTAAACGCCTGCTGCGAGAGCTGCTCCGACAAGAGGAGCTACGATGAATACCCAAACAACGCCGAGTGGATCAGAGTTACCGTCGATTGCTGCAACAATTGCAGGTCCGATGCTTCTTGCAGGATTTACAGATGTTCCTGTAAGGCCGATTCCAAGGATATGAACAAGAACAAGTGTAAATCCGATAACTACTCCACCAAACGAGCCATGTGACTGCTTTGGAGAAGTAACTCCGAGAATTACAAATATAAAGATAAATGTGAGAAGAACCTCAACCAGAAGTCCTGCCGCAATGTTATCATTTACACCACCAAGGCCGTTTGATCCAAATCCTCCTGTAAGATCACTCTTATCTCCCAGATGGAAGATAAGTGCAAGAACCCCTGAACCGGCAAATGCGCCAAGACACTGTGCGATTATATATCCCACAAAATCCTTCGCATTCATTCTTCCGCTCAGCAGGCATCCAAGCGAAACCGCAGGATTGATATGACAGCCGGAAATGTTGCCAACAGCATACGCCATTCCCACGATAGTAAGTCCAAATGCAAATGCAGTCAGCATATATCCGCTCCATGCCTCACAGCCTGTAAGCATCGCTGTACCGCATCCGATAAGGACCAGTGTAAAGGTTCCGATAAACTCTGCAATGTACTTCTTCATTTTAACCTCCTTACTGTTATACCGGAAGAAAAATCATCGCCATTTTCTTGTGTCAGCACAAATTTTTCCCCTGTTTTTCTGTATCCGCTATAAATATACGTTTTTAGGTTACATAATGCAACTATTAATTATTTAAGTTTTCTATATTTTATGATATTAATTTGCACGAATTACGTTTTGGGTTTATAATATATGTATTATTTTAATGAAGTTCAGGAAGGAAATTATAATTCTATTTTAAACATTGTGGTATTCATATTCATATGCTATGTCGTTATATAAAAAAATGAGAAGCGAAAATCGCAGCTCATGATCCTGTGGGACAGATGTCCCTCCGGAATTATATGGTGAAAGAGGGTGTGATGGAATGAAAAAAACAAACAAGGGATTTTCTTTAGTGGAATTGATAATTGTAATAGCGATAATGGCTATTCTTGCTGCGGCTATTTCATTGACGGTTATCAGATACATTAATAAGGCGCGTAAGGCAGATGATCTTGCGGCAGCTGATACAATTGGAAAGACGTTATATGCGGCTGTTGCATCTGATGAAGAATTGTATCATTTTATTGAGGTTGCAACCAGCAGTACGGGAAACAACCTGACAAAAAGTCATAAAAGCAGTGGCTGGCTCAGAGTTCTTGGGTATTGCAATTCCCCGAGAAATCGTTATGATATGAAGTTTCATGCCATAAATACTGCGGGAATTACCGCAGAAGAGAAGGAATCTTTTGAAGAAGGTATGACGGGGTATCTCGGAACGGATATACCACGGCTTCAGTTCTACCTGTTCAATTATCTTGATGAATGGATAATATGCGCTGATGGCGAAGGACAAATATATGTATTTATCGGTTCGGGTATGAACGATGACAGATATTTTATGAAACCGCAGATCCCCGGCGGACGACCTTGTATCAATAATGAGGGACGTTATTGTTATCAGGTATGGCCGGAGGTTGATCCGGCATATAATAAGCTGACCACACCGAAGGATGCAAGGAAGTAAATTAATTCTGCGAGGACTATATTGGGGGGGCTTTTATTTCAGCCGTAAACCCTGTATACTATCATCAGGTAATAAGCGTTCCTGCCGCAGGATATGCTTGATTTTTACACGGTTTGCAGAGTTTCAGGAGGTAACACATGATAAATAAGAAAAAACTCACTTGCGGTCTTGCAGCTGCTCTGATGGTAGGCAGCATGGCATTTACACTATCCGGCTGCGGAGGCGAGAAGGACAAATCCAATGAACAGAATGCTATAGAGCAGGGACTCCAGCTTGAGGACAAAGCCCGCGATCTGATAAATGATCAGAACCAGCAGTTCCACAACGCTGACGATATGATGACAATCGAACACTGAAAAACAATTTTTCTCTTCTCTACTTGAATTTAAAAGTGTACTGTGCTAGTATAGCGGTTGCTAAATCAATCGGAACAAGCGGTTTTTTCAAGAATTCCGCGGTCCGTTTGACAAGCAGTCGCTATATTTGTTTCTATAATCATTGAAAAGAGGGAGAAAAATGGATAAGCTTGAGGTTCTTCGTGAACTGGCTATAATTATCATTTTTGCAAAGGCTTTCGGCCTTCTAGCAAGAAAAGTAAAGGCTCCGCAGGTTGCCGGAGAGATCATCGCCGGACTGCTGATCGGTCCGAGTGTACTCGGTCTCGTCGATTCATCGGATTTTTTGTCAGCCTTTGCGGAAATTGGAGTTATACTCCTTATGTTTACTGCCGGACTTGAGACCAATCTGTCCGAGCTTAAGAAAACCGGCCTTAAGGCAACTCTTATCGCCTGTGGCGGCGTATTTGTACCGCTTATACTCGGAACACTTCTTTATATGGGCTTCTACGGTCCTCAGGAGATTGGATCCGAAGGCTTCTTCAAGGCAGTATTCATCGGTACTATCCTTACTGCTACTTCAGTAAGTATTACCGTTCAGACTCTCCGTGAGCTTGGAAAGCTTTCAAATGAAGTCGGACAGACCATCATGAGCGCAGCGATCATCGATGACGTTATCGGTATCGTAGTTCTTACCGTTGTGATCGGTCTTAAGAACCCTGAAAGCAAGACCGGAACCGTAGTTCTCTACACCGTGCTGTTCTTTATATTTGCTATCGGCGTAGGCATCATCGTATTCAAGCTCTTCAAGTTATATGACAGCAAATATCCGCATACAAGACGTATTCCGATCCTTGGTCTTGCACTTGCATTCGGTCTTTCATATATTGCTCAGAAGTATTTTGACGTAGCAGACATCACAGGCGCTTATATCGCAGGCGTAATACTCTGCCAGCTCCGTGATTCGGAATATATCTCAGAAAAAATGGATATCAACTCCTATATGCTCTTCGGTCCTGTATTCTTCTGCAGTATTGGACTTCAGACAGATATGAAGAATATTGATACGACTATCATAGTGTTCTCACTTTGTTTTGTTCTTGTCGGTCTTCTCTCGAAGATCATCGGCTGCGGTCTTGTTGCAAGGCTCTGCGGCTACAAAGGTCTTAATACTCTTAAGATCGGTGTCGGAATGATGACCCGAGGCGAGGTTGCACTTATAGTCGCCCAACGTGGTCTCTCTGTAGGAATGCTTGATCACAGATATTTTACTGCGGTTATCCTTCTGATAATAGTCAGTTCGATCATCACGCCGCTTATCCTTAAGTACCTCTACTCTAAGGACGAGGCGGGCGCCGCTGCATAACACATAAATAAAAAGGGTGAAGGGGCTGCTTCGGGAATAAGCAGCCCCTTCTTTGTATGAAAAATGTGAAGGTTGGGTAATTTTATCAGCGGATCATTATAACTCATCCGCCTTTACTGTAGGTCTGTTAAGACTTACTTCAAGATTTCCATTTCTTTCTCTTATCTCATCCATAAGAGTCTTTACGGATTCACCTTTCTTCATGTTTACACGGTAGGACAGCTTGTACATGCTGCCCATATTGGTTGTCTTAACCTCTTCAACCGTGTACTTTGTCAAATATCTCTCAAATATATCTTCGAATTTTCCTTCAAAATCCAGATCCTCAGGTACTGTAATCTTAAGCACCCTGTCTTCTTCCGACCTTCCGCCAAAATTAACAAGATTGAGTATAAGATTTACTGTACTTATTATTACTGCGAAGAATGCTGCAACGCCGAGATAGCCCATTCCTGTTGCAAGTCCGACTGCCATGGAGAGGAAAATGCTTGTGATCTCCTGTCCCTTGCCCGGAGCTGATCTGAATCTTACCAGACTGAATGCTCCCGCAACCGCAACTCCTGCTCCGATATTTCCATTTACAAGCATTATGACCATCTGCACTGTTGCAGGAAGTAATGCTATAGTTATAACAAAGCTCTTCGAGTAATTGTTTTTGATCATATACATGACTGCTATGAAGAGTCCTATCAGCAGGGAGCAAAGCGTTGCCTCCAAAAATGCTTCTCCTGTAAATGTTCCATTTGTAAGTATTGTTCCAAAAAGTTTATCCAGCATACGCCACAGCCCCTTTCTCTTTTATTGTCTCATAATCATGTATTGCCAGAGGTTTTCTTACCTCTTCTTTACCTATCAGATCCACATATCCTCTTCCGTATTTTGAAAATGAAGTAGGATAAATCCTTAATTCACTGAAGATCCTTGCCAGCTCTATCGGCATGGCTCCTGCTATCTTGACCTCCATGAGTCTCTGTCCCGGCTTAAGTATGTCCTTGCCGGTATTTCCATATCTTAAGTCCAGCTTATCTGTTCTGTATCTGATATTTCTGTCAAATGTTATCCTCAGCTCCGGATCTTCCTTACCAAACATTGCTATCCTGTCATAAGATATAGCCATCATTGGCTTAAGTCCCTGATAATAACTCATAATATAATCTATTTCCCTTTTGATCTGGGAATCCTTCGGCGCCTCGGCTCCTTCATTTAAATACTTAAGAGCTTCGCCGTATTTCATATCTATTCTTCTCTTATAAACGATACCATCATATTTCTTCTTGATCTCGATGAATGCCGGAGATTCCTTTGTAGGTATATTGTAGCTTCTAAGCCGCAGCTTTTCTTTGTAATCCGGCTTCTCAAGCGATGTTCTGATAAGTCTGTAATCAGGCGTATCGTAGTAGATATTGAGTATTGAAGATTCGCCGTATCTATCAACCTCTGCAATATTCTCAAGCCTTTCTCTTAACCGTCTGTAGGTTGTTTCATCAAGCAGATATTTTATTTCGATTCTTTTAAAGATTTCCTGAAAGATACCCATATCTACCACTCCTTTCCTGATTATTTCTCTTGCTGTTTTTTTGATCTATTTAATCTGTTTTCCTTGTGATGAGCTTATAATAACCTCCAAAACTTAAAGAAAACTTAAAGGAAAAAAAATTTTTTTTAAGTTTTTTAAAAAACATAAAAAAGAAGGCCAGCGCCATTTTGTTGGAGCCGTCCTTCTTCTATTTTTTTACATCCCGGCCAACTCTTTCCTGAACCCGGAACGCTATGTTTTTTTATAAGAACTGCTATATCGTTTTTATGCCAGTTTATCAATATAAGCACACGCTGCAAGCGCTGCAACCGCACCATCAGATGCCGCTGTAACAAGCTGTCTTACCTGCTTGGTCCTGCAGTCACCCGCAGTGAAGAGTCCCTCCGTTTTCGTCAGGCAATCCTCTCCGGAAATGATATATCCTCCATGGTCAAGATCTGCTATCTCTGAAAATGCTGCATTATCAGGTGCCTGGCCGATCGCTATAAAGAGACCATCCACCGGAATACTCTTTACCCCTCCGGTCACAGTATCCTTAACCTCAACTCCGCTAAGCTTCTCCTCTCCGAGAAGCTCTGTAACTACCGAATTAAGCACGAATTCCACATTTTCCTTAGCCTGAAGAGCCAGAAGCCCTTCCTTCTCTCCTCGGAACTCCGACCTTCTATGGATCACATAAACCTTGCTGCAGTAATTTGACAGAAAGAGCGCATCCTCGATAGCAGTATTTCCGCCGCCATTTACAGCTACGTCTCTGCCCTTGAAGAATGCTCCGTCACATGTTGCGCAATATGAAATGCCTCTTCCGATAAGCTCTTCCTCTCTGGCAAGGCCAAGATGTCTGTTCTTTGCGCCTGTTGCAAGAATGACTGCCTTCGCATTGTATTCTTCGCTATCGGTCTTTACTATAAAATACGGTAAACCGCCTTCCGCAGGCGTCTCCTGATCTTCTGCACCGTTTCCATCAACCCTGCTGACACTGACAACCTTCTCGAACAGCACCTCCGCACCAAGTCCGATGGCCTGCTCATAAAGCCCTGTTGCAAAGTCAAAGCCCGATATCTTCTGTATTGCAGGATAGTTCTCTATCTCAGGCGTATTAACAATCTGTCCGCCATAGGTATAAGACTCGAAAACCGCCGCTTTCTTGCCAGCTCTCTCTGCATAGATCGCTGCCGAAAGTCCTGCCGGTCCTGCTCCGACTATAATAACATCATACATAAATTACCCCTTTATCCACTGGCTGAGCGCACCCTTAGGCTGGAATCCTACATTTCTTTTAACCTCTTCGCCATTTTCAAACTTAATAAGGCATGGGATTGAAGAAATGTTGTACTTTATAGCCAGATCGGTCGCATCATCAACATTTATACCTACAAACTTAACATCTGTCACCTCATCAGCAAGCTGGTCAACAACCGGTGAAAGCATCTTGCAAGGTCCGCACCATGATGCCCAGAAATCAACCACAACCGGCTTATCACTCTTTAAAACTTCTTCTTCAAACTGTTCTTCTTTGATCTGTAATGCTGACATATTATTTACCTCCATATTATCACATTGTCTTTAGTTATCTTTCGTTTAACCACCGATATTACTCTGGCTGATCATTTTTATCAGTATCCTGCGAAGAGATTCCTCTCAGGATCTTATGAAGGATCTCATACAGCTTCATCGCATCCTCCGGCGGAATGCAGATACAGCTTCCAATCTGCTCCGGTATCCTTAAAGCTTCCTCTCGAAGCTCCATTCCCTTTTCGGTTACAGATACCAGAAGATTTCTTTCATCAGATTCCTTTCTGTGTCTTGTAATATAGCCCTTCTGCTCCAGCTTTTTGAGAAGCGGAGTAAGTGTTCCGGAATCCAGGAATAGATCCCTTCCCATTTCCTTTACATTTGTGGTCTTCTTCTCCCAGAGGACCATCATTGCTATATACTGGGTATAAGTCAGATCAAGTCTATCAAGCAGTGGCTTATACTTTCTTATGACCTCTTTTGAGCAGGCATATAGCGGAAAGCACAGCTGATTTTCAAGCTTAAGGCATTTATATCTGTCATCAGACATATCTGCGTATCCCGCGTCAGCTTCTTCTCCTGCATATATTTTCTTACTCACCGTATCACCTTCTCTCCTGTAATACTTTTTATCAGCGGAACGCTTTTAATTGTTTGCAATTTAATTATACACAAACCAACATTTGTGTCAAGTATGAATTATAGATATAATCATTCAAAAGGAAAATTATAGTCCAGTCCGAGTTCATTTCTGATAGTGATAATATCCTTCTGAACTCCCTCTCCTACAGGAACACCCTTATCCTTTCTGAATTTCCAGACTTCATACTCTTTTTCACCTGCGGTATATATCCTGTCATGCCCCGGAGCCTTTTTGGAAGCTCTTAACGCACGGCATATCTCTCCTGCAGTTTTCTTAAACTCTTCCCTTCCGCAAAACGCCTCCGGATCGACAACGAAGAAGAAATGTCCGAGCCCGTACATTTTCGGTTTACCATTTTCATCCACTCCCGAAAGTGCCTTCATAAATTTACCACCGGAAAGCGCTGCCGAAAGTATCTCTACAACCGTGGCGAAACCATAGCCCTTGTAGCCTGCCAGTTCTTCACCGATACCGCCGAGAGGAGCCAGTGCAGCCGTACCATCCACAAGAGCCTTCAGGATCATCTCACTATCTGTAAGTGCTTCTCCTTTTTCAGAAATAACTGTTCCTTCCGGACTTTTCCTTCCCTCTCTGGCATAATATTCAATACGGCCTCTCTGTACTATAGATGTTGCACAGTCCAGACAGAAAGGAAATTCCTCATCTGTCGGAAGCGAAAATGTTAGCGGATTGGTACCCAGCATATTTTCCACTCCAAATGTTGGAGCTATCGATGGTCTGGCATTTGTTCCGGTAATTCCTATCATTCCTTCCTTACTTGCCATTGTAGTCCAATACCCTGCTATACCATAATGTGTCGAATTCCTTATCGCACCACCGGCCATTCCATAGGTTTTAGCCTTCTCGATCAGCTTCTCCATCATATGATAGCTTGCAACCATCCCCATACCATCATGAGCATCCATAACAACTGTTGTCGGCGTTTCCTTCAGGATCTCCATCTTAGTAACCGGAAGAAGCGTTCCCTTCTTGATTCTGTCGATATATATCGGCTTAAATCTGTTGCAGCCATGGCTCTCTATTCCCCTTCTGTCCGATTCAAGGAGCACATCCGCACAAATCTTTGCATCATCTTCAGGAACCCCATACCCCTTAAATGCATCGATCATAAAACTATTCATAAGCTCCCATGAAACAAATGGTCTATTCTCTGTAATTTCTCCCATAAGCATTCCCTCCTCGTATGAATTATTCAACGAAAATTTTATTTATTTCCATATGTACCCCGAATATAAATATAATTATATCAATATTATTATAGTTTAAAAAAATAAGTAGGTAAATATTTGTATTTCAATATACGTATATTTATTTCATACGAAATGATAATTTCAATTTGAACTATATAAAATGTGTTGAATCCACCTTTATAAACAGTATAATATCTATATAAAATATTAACTTGATAATATATGGTTTGGGCGATAATTTATGAACGATCAGATGCTGCTTATCTTTCCTATATTAATATTCATCATATTTGCTGCCGGTGCAAAGATTTTTCACGGAGGAAGCATTAATACTGAAGCATGGAGTGTCGGGCAGGCAAAAACCATGCAGGTTTTCGCTGCGCTGATGATAATCCTTCATCATACCGTGCAGATCATAACCAACTATACCAGGATTGATAAAGGTTTAATAACAAGATGGAATTCTTTCGGTATACTTTTTACATCAATATTCTTTTTCTTCTCAGGCTTTGGTCTCTTTAAAAGATGCAAAGAGAAAGAAAACTACCTTAACGGCTTTTTATTCCATAGGCTTTCTAAGGTACTTATTCCTTTCATGATAACAAATATCATTTACCTTATAACGATAGGCCCGACCAGGATAACAAAGCTGCGCCACGTATTCACATCAATCTTCGGCTTTACACTTATGAATACAAATGCGTGGTTTATCATAAATATAGTTATACTTTATATTGCTTTTTACATTTTCTTCAGACATTCCCGTTCGGAGAATGCCGCAATCATAAAACTTACTGTTTTTACTGTTATATTTGTTGGAATTTCTCTTCTTCTGGGGCACGATAAATCAGCGGTTCGAGGTCATTGGTTCATGGGAGAATGGTGGTATAATACGACTCTGATATTCATCCTGGGTATAATCGTCGCAAAGTATGAAGTACAGCTTAAGATATTTGCTTCAAAACTGTACCCGGCTAAGCTGATCTTTTTTGCAGTGCTTTTAACAGGCAGCTACTTTCTGTCAGAATATCTTACTCAACATTTTGGATATTATGCAGAATGGGAAGGACATCCCGGCTACAAGGAGAAGCTTATATCACTTCTTGGACAGACATTACTCTGCATAGTGTTTATCTTATTTCTGCTTCTTATTAATATTAAGGTAAGATTTGGCAACCCGGTCAACCGGTATCTCGGTAAAATGAGCTATGAGATATATCTGATACATGATATCTTCAGACGGCTTCTTCCCGCAGGTCCGGACGGAACCATGCCGGATATGGAATATATAGCATTAACGTATCTTTTTTCACTGATATGCGCATGGCTGCTATATATGATTGACAGATTTATACTGCGGATCATAGCAGCAAAACATCAAAAGAAAAGTGACGCTCATTAAAAAGCGTCACTTAATGTGTAATATTCTTCAAGCTTTGGACGTGCAGCAACATAGTATTTCTCAAGTCTTTTATCAAAATGCTTTCCCATTCCGTCCATAATGATGGAATCTGCCTGTTCAAAGCTCATTCGCTCCTTGTAAACTCTCTTGCTTACAAGAGCATCATATACATCGGCGATTGCCATGATACGCGCCTCAATTGGGATTTCCTCGCCGCGAAGTCCTTCAGGATAACCCGAGCCGTCCCATCTCTCGTGATGATAATGGGCAACATTTTCAGCAAGGATCTTAAAGTCTTCGTCATCTGTAGCCCTTAAGATCTCGTGAACGATACGTCCGCCCTCCGCAGCATGCGTCTTCATTATCTCAAATTCTTCAGGAGTAAAACGTCCCGGCTTTCTAAGGATTGCATCATCAACGGCTATCTTTCCGAGGTCATGCATCGGCGCCGCCTTTATAAGATCCTTGCAGAAGCTGTCAGAAAGATGAAGTTCGTTATCCTTCTTGATCTCATCCACCAGAATACTTACTACATCACTGGTCCTTCTGATGTGACCTCCGGTAGAATTATCTCTTCTTTCAACCATGGTCGCCATACTGAGGATCAGATTATCATGCATTTCAACTATATGCTTTGTCTTAAGATCAACTTCACGTTCAAGACTTTCATTGAAACGGTTCAGAAGCTGGATATAATTCTGCTCCTTTGTATCATTTCTTATAAGAAGCTGGTAGCCTCGGAACTTGTGTGCATCATACAGCTTTGTTATGGAGACTCTGTAGATCTCATTTCCCATGGTTTTTGTAAAGCTGTCATTATCTCCGTTTTCGATGAAGGCCTCAATCCTTGAAATGATCTCTTCCTTTACCTTCTCATTTGATGCTGCAGGAGTATCAATCTTGATCGTACTGAGCTCCGGGAAAACTATCAGCGCAATATCACTGCCGCCGAGATAATTAAGCTTCTTATCAAAGGATACAAATCCGATATCTCCGCTGCTTTCAATAGAATCAATACCGGTATCTGTTATACTGTACATGCAGATCTTTCTCATAATTATAAGGAAGATTATCTCTGCAATGATATATGTGGAAGGAACAAGCTCGAAATCAAGAGATGCCACCTTGCTTGCAAAAAATCCGACAACACTTAAGAATTCTGAAACGATCAGCAGCGCAACTGTTTTGTTGGAAACATCCTTTTTCCTGATCAGACTGTAAAGAGTTGCAAAATACGGGATCATAAAATACACAAGTATCATGATCATAAAAATCGTATGAAACGGTCCGTAATGCTTATTTACTACAAAAGGTGTTCCATCCTTAACCTTAAAGACTGCATCCTTATAGAAAAATGAATACTCACCTATCGTCAGAACCGAAAGATAAACTATAGTTGAAATAATAAGGAATATGCCGGTAATCCATTTTTGCGCACGGAAATTACAAAGATCCAGGATCGCAAGCATTATGAAAAGCGACAAAAAGCAGCCGCCGAGATAGATGATCTTGTAAGCTGAAAAAGCCTCATCTAAGTTCTTGGCCCTTATAAGAAAAACATATCCCATATTTGCCACAGGAACGAACGCAAAGATAAGGGTGAAGAAAACACTGAAATGTCTATGCCAGATAAATGCATAGATTCCGGTTAAAACCAAAGATAACAAAAATGCTATAAGATAGTATACTTCTATCATTTCTCTCGCCCTTTCCTGCTATACTAAATAAGTGCCAAAAATCAGAAAACGTCCCCAAATATTTATATGAAGAAGTCCTTTAGATATCCTGACACTCCACTCGACATATAGTATAACCCAAAAACGGCAGAAAATACAATATTAAACGCATTAAAAAAACCGCTTCATTACGAAAGCGGTTTTTTTGATCTAAACTATGAAACTAAACTATGAAAAACTCTCTTTACTTATCTCGTTGGATTTATAATACAACCCATTTATGAACAAAGTATGACATGAAAAAAAATCTTTTGTAAATTAACATCAAAAAATTATGTTAACATTTTAATTTTTAATATTTCTTATCTTGACATATATCTATTTCGGGTATATATTAATTTAGTCAATTGATTATATGAACAGATATTCATATATTCATGTGTAAGTTATAACTAACCCTTATAAATAAAGGGGTTTCGGCATTCAGCCGTTACCCGGAAAGTATGATAATGGAGGAACACATAATGGGTGAAAACAAAAATTTTCTTGAGATCGTAGATGTTAAGAAAGCCTATGGTGAAGGAGATACCCGTCAGGAGGTTCTGCGTGGTATGAATTTCTCCGTAGCAAATGGTGAATTCTGCGTTCTTCTCGGACCGTCAGGCTCTGGCAAATCTACTCTCCTTAATATCATAGGAGGAATTGACAGTGCAGACAGCGGTTATATCTCTATCAATGGCGACAAGCTTAAGGATATGGATGAGAAAACTCTCACACAGTACCGCCGCAAGCATCTTGGCTATGTATTTCAGCTTTACAATCTTATACCAAACCTCAATGTTAAGGAAAATATTGAAGTAGGCGCTTATCTCTCTGATAAGCCTCTTGATATTGATGACCTTCTTAAGACTCTCGGCCTTTACGAGCATCGTCATAAGCTTCCGAGCCAGCTTTCAGGCGGACAGCAGCAGCGTACCTCCATCGGCAGAGCCATCATTAAGAACCCGGACATTCTGCTCTGTGATGAGCCGACCGGTGCTCTCGATTACAACACTTCCAAGGATATACTGAAGCTTATCGAAGATGTTAACAGAAAATACGGCAACACGATCATAATGGTTACTCACAATGAAGCGATCCAGCACATGGCCGACCATGTCATAAAGCTTCGTGACGGAGTTGTCAGAAAAAATATCGTAAATGAGAACAGAGTTTCTGCAGAGGATCTTGACTGGTAATACAGTCTGTTAACAGAAAGGAAAAACTTATGAAAAGTCCACTTGTAAAAAGGCTTTCGAGAGAGCTGAAAAAGGATTTTAAGAAAAACCTTATCATATTCCTTATACTGTTTCTTACCATTGGTTTTGTATCGGGAATGTATGTAGCAAACAACAGTATGCTTACATCCGCCCGCGAAGCATTCACAAAATACAATGTAGAAGATGGTCATTTCAACCTTTCAAAGGAAGCCGATGATGAACTGATAAAACGCATAGAAGAAAATGGAGTAACGCTTTATCAGCAGTTTTATAAAGATTTCACTGAAACAAATGACAAGACCAAGGATACCGATGACGCAGTAATCGCCAGAGTATTCAAGGTCAGAGATAAAGTAAATAAAGCCAGCCTCCTGAAGGGACGTCTTCCTGAAAAAGACGGCGAGATAGCTATCGACAGAATGCACGCCGATAACAGCAGCCTTAAGGTCGGCGACAATCTGTATCTTGACGGAAAGCCTTTCAAGATAACAGGTCTTATCGCAATGAGCGATTACAGTACACTTTATAAAAATAACAGCGACACTATGTTTGATGCTCTTACCTTCGATGTCGCAGTTATTACTGAAAGCCAGTATGATGCTATGGATGCAGATGAAACCATCCAGTACGCCTGGCTGTATGACAAAAAGCCTCAGGACGATGAAGGAAAGAAAAAAGCAGGCGATGAATTTGCAAATAAGCTGGGTGAGCTTACAATGCCTACTCTCTTCGATGCTGATCCTTCAAATGACATCAAGGTCGAAGACTATGTTCCTGAATATGTTAACCAGGCAATTCATTTTGCAACAGATGATTTCGATAATGACAAAAGCATATGCTTCTATCTTCTTGTTATCCTTATGGTGATCTTTGCATTCATTTTCGCCATAAATATAAACAATAAGATTGAGGATGATTCGGTGGTTATCGGAACTCTCAGAGCTTCCGGTTATACAAGACGTGAGCTTCTCCGCCATTATATGTCTCTTCCGGTAATAGTAACTCTTTGCGCTGCTTTAGCCGGAAATATAGGCGGATATACAGTATTTAAAAATATCGTTGTAAGTATGTACTACAACAGCTACAGCCTTCCAACATATAAAACCATCTGGAACTCTGAGGCATTTTTCCTGACAACACTTGTTCCTGTTTCTCTTATGCTTGTTATTAATTACGTAATGATAAGGAAAAAGCTTTTCCTGTCTCCTCTCAGGTTCCTGCGTCATGACCTCAGAATGTCAAAGAGGAAAAAGGCTGTTAAGCTTCCTCATTGGAGATTCTTTAGTCGCTTCCGTATAAGAAATATTCTGAACAACATTTCCAGCTATCTTGTTCTCTTTATCGGAACCTGCTTTGTAATGATACTTCTTCTCTTCAGTATAGGAATGCCTGATACTCTCGACAAATATATGACAGATGCACCAAAACAGATGTATGCACAGTATCAGTATTTTCTTCGAAGCACTGTCGATTTATCCGGAAATGAGATCACCACATCAAACCCGGATGCGGAAAAGGCCTGTGTTTCTACTCTTATTACCATTGACGACCCTCATGTAGGTGAAGAGATAATGGTTGTAGGTTACAATGAGAACAGCAAATATATAAAAATCTCTCAGGAGCTTAATGCAAATGAAATATATGTTTCTGAGCCATACGCCGACAAGTTCGGTCTGGAAGAAGGTGATGTGATCACTCTTAAAGAGCAGTTTACAAGCAGTAAGTATGATTTTAAGGTCAAGGGTATTTATGATTATATGGGCTCTTTGATAGTATTCATGCCTATGGATAACTATAATGCGTTTTTTGGATATAGTGCTGATCATTTCAGCGGTTACATATCTGATACCGAATTAACCGATATCCCGGTAGATTATATTTACAAGACGGTAAGTGCTGATGACATCACAAAAATGGCTAAGCAGCTGGATCATTCTATCGGAAGTGCTCTTGACTACTTCGCAGTTCTTACGGTGCTTATCGCTGCTCTTCTGATATACCTGATCACAAAGATAATCATCGAGAAGAACAGGCAGTCGATCTCAATGGTCAAGGTTCTTGGCTATGACAACAAGGAGATTGGAAAGCTTTATATCAGAACCACTTCAATCCTTATGGTCATATTCGACATATTGAGTATCTTTGTTTCATATGTAGTACTTGACTGGTTTTGGCGTAAGGTAATGGCAAGAATGGCCGGCTGGTTTACGATCTATATCAATCCGCAGTCATATATCATCATGGCGGTTGCACTTTATGCGGCGTACTTTATAATATCGTTGATAGACTTTCGCAGGATTAAGAAGATTCCTCTTTCCGAGGCTCTGAAGAATGTCGAGTAAATTAATGTTTATATGAGAAATGAACGGCAAATTGGCAGACAGCGCTTTGCCGACGTGCGAGCAATTTGCTAAAACAATATACACCCGCTTCAGATTTTGCTAAAAATCTCCGCAGGTTCTAGCGCC
>Ga0247611_10000344_pt1 | contig 96025 bp, 66 predicted proteins | sample 177DNAGHGhighgp2_FD_192422 | JGI IMG/M metagenome (GOLD analysis project Ga0247611, IMG submission 192422) | Sheep rumen microbial communities from Palmerston North, Manawatu-Wanganui, New Zealand - 1770 DNA GHGhigh gp2 | ecosystem: Host-associated > Mammals > Digestive system > Stomach > Rumen...
GCTGAAATAGACAGGCATGCGCAACACACTGTCGATCAGACGGGCGGTGCTATCAGGCAAGGTGTCGGCCAGACGCTCGGCACGGTCCACCATGCGCCGCGCCTCACGTGTGGGCGTGTGGCAGGCGGCACAAAACAGCAACAACAGAAACACAATATGTATCCTATGCTTTCCCATCCTTGTTTCAACCCGCAAATTTAAGAAAAAAGTATTACCTTTGCGCCGTCATGTCGAAGAAAAACAAAACCGATTACCCCAGCGGGAGCCGCACGAGTTGGAAGGTGGTCATCACCTATCTATTCGTCCTGGCCCTTTGCGCGGCTTTGTTCTACTATATCTTCAACCTGCGAAACAGCATCGAGAACCAACGTTCCAACATCAACACGCAACACAACGCGCTCAACTGGGTCAACCAGTTCACCAAAAACGTACACGGCGCACAAAACGCGGCCAACCTCTACGCCTTCACCGAACAAGTGAAATACAAACGCGAGTTCAACGCCTACCGCGACGACATCAAGACCCAGACCGACTCGCTCATGAAATACGAAATCAGTGAAGACAACAAGATGATGGTCAGCGAAATCGAGAAACTAATCAACAGCAAGGGCCGACTCAGCAACGAGCTGTCGCGCCAGTTCCACGACTTCAACCCCCTTGCCGAGTTTGACCGCACCATCGACGACTACATCCCACCCCAGCCCGAAGAGGAAATCGTGGTCACCACCGTTTCGAAAGACACGGTCATCCACGTCCCGAAAACCGAGAAGAAAGGCTTTTGGAACCGCGTGGGCAACGTCTTCAGCCCCGACAAGGAGGAAGACAGCGTCGTCCACATCTCCATCGAACGCACCGACACACTCCGCATCCAACACCAAGGCCAAGACTCAGTCAACATCCTGGCCAACCTACGCGTGCTCTCCGACAGAGCCAAGACCGAATACTGGAAAAAAATCAAGGATTACGAGAAAAAGACCCAAGAACTGGTCAAGGCCGATAACCAACTCTCCGAGCAAATCTCCTCCCTACTGATACGCCTCAACCAGGAAATCCTTGACTCCACCGTCGCCGAAATCGAGAAAAGCGAACTCATCATCCAAGAAAACACCCGTACCTCCATCCTCATAGGAGCCGCGACCTTCATCCTCATCATCATCTTCATTATCTTGATTATCAGCGATGTCAACAAAGGCTACCGTGCCCGTCGCGCCGCCGAGGAAGCCAAGAGGAAGACCGAGGAAATCATGGAAAGCCGCCACAAGCTGCTGCTCTCCGTCTCACACGACATCAAGGCGCCGCTGACCTCCATCATGGGTCACGTGGAACTCATGGACAAGAACAACAACGAAAAGGAAATCGTTTCGATACAGCAGTCGGCCGACCACATCCTCAACCTGCTCAACAACCTCCTGGAATACTCCAGCCTCGAACAAGGCAAGCTTCAAGTCAGCAACGAGAACTTCGACATCGGACAACTCTGTGCCGAGATTTCCGAGATGTTTGCCCCCATCGCACGACACAAGAACCTGGAATTCCAATTCGAGAACAACATCGAGCCCAACACCCTGCTCAACTCCGACAAACTGAAAATCAGGCAAATACTCACAAACCTCATCTCAAACGGCATCAAATATACCTTGGAAGGCAGCGTCAGCTTCAAGGCGAGATTGGGACGCAGTCTGGTCGTCTTCGACATCATCGACACTGGTGTAGGCATCCCTGAGGACAAGCTGGAAGAGGTGTTCAAACCTTTTGTACGTATCGAGACCTACAACCAGTTTGCCGAGGGCAGCGGCTACGGCATGTCGGTCGTCAAAGGTCTCGTCGACCTCCTTGGCGGTGAGATCCACACCGAATCGGAGGTGGGCAAAGGCTCTCATTTCGAGGTCAGGATCCCGGTGGAAGTCCTGGAGCAACAAGTTGAAGACAAGGGCGAAGACACTGACAGCAGAAAGAGCCTCAACATCCTAGTCATCGACGACGACAACACCCTGCTATCCGTCATCGACAACATGCTGCATCGTCTCGGTCACCAAGCCATCCCCTGCCGTTCGATGAACGACTTGGACAACGCCCTGCAGCAAATCAAAGAATACGACTACATCCTCACCGACCGCGAGATGGGTGCTGTGAGCGGCAACGACATCCTTTTCCTGGTCAAGGAAGTCGACAACAAGAAGCCCGTCATCCTGATGACCGGCCGCATCGAGTACAACACCGAGAAAGCCCACGAGGAGGGCTTCGATGGTTTCCTCCAGAAGCCCTTCAACCTAAGACAGTTGGAGAACCTGTTTGGAAGTGTCGCCACCACCGAAAGCGAGGGCGAGACCGCCTTCCCCGACTTCCCGGCCTTCAGCGAGATGATGGGCAACGACAAGGAAGCCATGACCGACATCCTTCGGGTCTTCGTGCAGTCCACCTCAGATGACTTGGTCGCGATGAATGCGTTGATTGAAAAATCGGATTTCACCGAGATGCAGAGTCTTTGCCACAAGATGCTACCTATGTTCAAGCAGTTGGAGCGCGACACCACCTTCCTCGCCCGGATGAACGCCATGCGCGGCAAGAACGAGACGGAAGAAGATTATCTGAACTGGAAAGAAGACGCCACCCAATTCATGACCCAAACCGACGAATTGATGGATTTGCTGGCTGAGAAGTATGGGATTGAGTGAGGATGCACTGCTTTGCCGTTTATGTGGCCAGCAAGAGTAAACCATGAAACGACCAGCACACGGCCTTAAGTGTGATTGTTAATGCATTTCATCACTATTCCCGACCATTTTTGATACAATTCAACCGCTTCCTCAATGTGTCTGTTACGGGTCTCTTCTTCAAACTTGTCGTAATAATCTGCTTTGATGGTTAGATGGTTGCCAAATCCCAAATAGATGGCCTTCCAGCCTTCAGGTGCTTGATGATTGACGATACCGATTTTACAGACTTTCAGAACAGGCACAATTTCCATGAGCTGGTCATAGCTCACACCATTGTAGCAATAGTTTGTGTGGTAATACTGTCCCTGCGCATCGATGATCTCAACCCCTCCCGGATCCCCCATCGCACCAGGTTGCGCAAATAAAAAGGCGACAATGTCGAGCGAACAATAATCCTTGTAATTGGATTCGGTGATTTCTATACAATCAGTCATGGCTTTTTTCTTATGATGTTAGTAATTAAATCTCGTATCGTTTGTCTTTCGACTTTGCAAAGTTAATGACAAAACCATGTTTTTCGCAAGGGGTGATGATAACTTTTTTCCAACTCGTCAATTTTTGTCTATTTGGGTGCATCCGCCGCACTCCCAACAGATCCATTCGACATAAGAACACCACGACCGAGCACAAAAACACAGTATTATTCGCAAAGACATGGCTTTTTTGTATTTTTGTGGCCATTATTAAACAAAAAAAATGAAAAGGATTATAACGATTATTGCATTTGCAGCCACGATAGCGCTGTTGACCTCCTGCAAGAAAAAGGAAGTCCGTGTGGTAATGGAAACCACAAAAGGCAACATTGAAATGAAACTTTACGATGCCACGCCGTTGCATCGCGACAACTTCAAGATGCTGGTGAAGGAAGGAGCCTATGATTCACTGCTCTTCCATCGTGTGATTCACGACTTTATGATTCAGGGCGGCGACCCAGATTCGAAACATGCTGAACCCGGTGTTCTGCTCGGTGATGGTGACAGGCCTTACACCATACCAGCCGAATTCAGGCTCGATGAAGGGATATTCCATCGTCGTGGCGTGTTGGCAGCCGCTCGCGAAGGTGACGATGTGAATCCAGAGCAGCGTAGTTCCGCCATGCAATTCTATATTGTATGGGGGAAAGCCTTTGATGATGAAAGCTTGGACCGTGTCCAGAAACGAATTGACGACTATACAAACGGTCGGGTAAAACTCACTCCTAAGATGCGCGAAGTGTATAAGACCATCGGAGGAACGCCACACTTAGACGGTCAATATACGGTCTTTGGCGAAGTCGTTTCCGGTCTCGATGTGGTAGATGCCATTCAGCAAGTGGTTACCGACACCAACGACCGACCTGTTGAAGATGTCCGAATCCTCCGTGCTTATCTGAGATGATGCGGCAATTGGGGAGTTTATGCTGATTATGCCCTCGCAGCATTCTGTCCATTATACAGCATCTGTTGCATACCCAGATAAAATCCCCTAATCTGCTCAGGCTGCATATTGAGTTGGTTCACTGCATCGGATGCCGAGTGATATTTCATATCGATGAGCAGTGGCAGATTTTCCGAAGTCAGTTCCTTGAAGCCATTACGCACGTATAGTTCCATGACATAGTTCACGAAATCCAATTGCGCGGCGGTATATTTCTTCCGTGCCTGTTCCTTCAGGATCTCAGCTCTGCGTCGGCGGTCTATCGGCGTTGTATTGTAGGCGAGATAGGCCAACACATCCAGCATGTCACAGTTCTCCATTTCAAGGAATTTGCGCGTCATTTCCAGCTTGTCCTCAGGGAAACCGCTTTGAGCCAACACATCCAGCAGTTGCTCGCGGGTGTCGGGCTGCGACCAACGTTTACGCAAGTCATCTTCACCAGCGAGAAAATGCGGCAACATACCAAAGAGTTTCTGGATATATTCTTGGATGCTTATCAACTCGTCACCAAACTGTATGCGCTCATCCCAGTCCGTGTGCAGGGTCAGTTCGCGCATCGATGATAGTTTCACTTTTACCGTCTTTTTCTGATGTCCACCCGGACAGGTGCAGGGCAGGTGGCCACAAATAGGACAAGGTTGTGGCGTTTCCCAGCCATAATTTTCATGCGATTTATTGTCTCTACCCTCTTCGTTATTAGGATAAGGCTGCCTTTTGTTGCAGGTGCAAGGATAATTACCACACACAGGGCAGAACGGGTCGCCGTCCCATTCGGCATCCTTGAAGTTCTTCGAAGCACCAACAAAGTCGTACACCGTGAAATAGTATTTATCGGTGAACAATCGCGTACCACGGCCCATAATCTGCTTGAATTCCACGATGTTGTTCACAGGACGCATCAACACGATATTGCGCACATTGCGGGCGTCGACGCCCGTCGACAGTTTCTGCGAGGTGGTGAGAATGGTCGGGCGCAGGTAGTCGTTGTTTTGGAACTGCTTCAGCTTGGCTTCGCCTTCCTTGCCGTCGTCGCTGGTCACGCGCTCGCAATAGTTGGAGTCGGGCACCTTCTTGAATTGGTTGATCATGTCGCGAATCACCATCGCATGAAGCTGGGTGCAGCAAAATACAAGGGTCTTTTCGTCCTGGCCAATCTGCCCCAGCAGCTCTTTGACACGGTGCTCGTCGCGCTGGCGGATTTCGATGTTGCCGTTGTAGAAGTCTTGCTCGGCGTAGGTCTTTTCAGGGTCGATTTCGCCTTCCACATCGTCGTTGGGGTCAAACTGGTAGGTGTCGATGTTGCTGCTCGAAATCTTCACACGATAGGGTGTCAAAAAGCCATCTTCGATGCCTTGCTTCAGCGAATAGGAATAAACGGGGTCGCCAAAATACTTGTAAGTGTTGGCGTTCACCGTCCTGCGCGGTGTGGCGGTCATGCCAAGCTGCACCGCAGGCTCGAAGTAATTCATCAGCTGCCGCCACTCGCTTTCGTCGTTGGCTCCTCCCCTGTGGCATTCGTCGATGATGATGAAATCGAAAAACTCAGGCGGATATTGCTTGTAGTAAGGCTGTCCCGTCGGGTCGTTCGACATGATGGTTTGGAAAATGGTGAAATAGAGATGGCGCGCCTTTGGCACACGGTCATGGTGCTTGCTGTCGTGAAGCAAGTCGGGCGTGATGCGCTCCATCGCGTCCTCGGGAAACTGCTCGAAGTCGTTTTTGGCTTGGTTGGCGAGGATATTGCGGTCGCTAATGAACAGGATGCGAGGCTTCTGCTCCGTGCCGCGTGTATTCCAATTGGTCTGATACAGCTTCCAGCAGATTTGGAACGCAGTATAGGTCTTGCCCGTTCCCGTGGCCATGGTGAGCAGGATGCGTTGTTCGCCTTTGGCGATGGCTTCCAGCACCTTGTTGATGGCAATTTCCTGATAGTAGCGCGGCTCGCGACCTCCGCCACGGTTCATCGGACAGAGGTTGAACTTGTCGCGCCAAGGATTGGCCTCTACGAAAGTCATTGCCCACAACTCCTGCGGCGAGGGGAACCTGTCGGCAGGGCCTTCCTTTGACGGTATGACATAGTTGCCTTGCACATCTTTCACGCCCATGTCGATGGCCCAAATCTCGTCACCATTGGTGGCGTAGGTATAGCGGATGTGCAGCAACTCGGCGTACTTCTTTGCCTGCTCCACCCCTTCGCTGACGTGTTTCTCATCGCTCTTGGCCTCGATGACGGCCAACTTCTGCTTGCGGTATTCCAAGATATAGTCCACCTTCTTGGGATGGCGGTTTTGGGGCAGTGCGCTCACTTGACCAGGTGCAATGTAAGCCCGCTGTTCGGTCAGGATTTCACTTTCGGGCACCTGCTCCCAACCCACCTCATAAAGTTTTGGGTCTATCTTTTTCCGTCGGGTTGCTGATTCGTCCATTATTTTTTCGTTTTATTACTTCGATTCGTTATAATTGTCTATTTTTGCAAACAGAAACAATAATTATCATGTGATGACAGCAGTACAAATGCAACTCAATGCTGAATTGTTTGAAGCCCTCCACACCATTTCCGGGGATGAAGGGCTAATGAAGAAGGCCGTTAAATCGCTCAAGCGCATTGCCTCGCAGAAAAAGGCCGAGATGCCCATAGCTGAATTGGAGGACATCGTCCGCCAAGGAGAGAAAGACATTGCTGAGGGCAAAGTAGAACCCATAGCCATCGATGACTTATGGAAGTAGTATTGCTTAAGAAGGCCAAGGAAGACCGAGACTACTGGAAACGGACTGGTAACGAGAAGATTATGAATCGCATTACCGCACTTTTGAAGGATATCGAGAAGCATCCTTTTAGCGGAATGGGCAAACCTGAACCGCTGAAAGGCAATCTTCAGGGCAAATGGAGTCGTCGTATCACCGACGAGCATCGCATGGTGTACTCCATAAGTAGTGGTCGCATATACGTGTATGTGTTCTCGTTGAAAGGGCATTACGTCTAAATTATTTATTCAAACACTTCTCGAAGCATCGCTTGTTTCAATGCATCGCATTCCGCCAGCGTCTTCCGCTGCACCTCCTCCAACTTTTTGATATTGGCGGAAAGGGCATCGAGACGGGAGATGATGGAATGCTGTGAGGACAGCGGAGGAATATTCACTATAACATTGTCAAGCATATACCGCGTTATCTGGTTAATCATATTAGCTTCACCATGTTTGATCTGATTCCTGAAATCTTCTGATTTGAAAAAATTAAACAAATACGGGTTAAATTCACTACGAATAGTCATCATAAATGTTCCATAGGTCATTCTTTCCTCTGTTTCAGGTATTAAAGCCACCTTACCAACCAATCTAGCACTACCGTTTCGACTACACATAAGAATATCACCTTTTTCAACGTAAAGAGACTCCTTAATGGGACATGAAACTCTAACTATATCAGCTAAATCCAACTTGTCTTCTTGTATGTTAGATGAGCGAAGCACGATAGTTCCGTTTTCGCATACATCACTAGGTTTATATGTAAGACCAATCGAATATTTTGCTACTTCCTTTAGCTTTATCTCCTCCCACCCCTCTTTAGGTCTCATGCACTCGGTGAGTTCGACTTGAAAGAGTTGGCGGGCTTCGGTGAGTTGCTTTTCGGCATTGGCTTTCAGGGCATCGATATGGGCAAAGGCGGCATCAAGGCGGGAAATGATAGAACGCTGCTCGTCTATTGAAGAAACGGGAATCTCAATTTGTTGAAATTTCTTCGCGCTAACTCCTCCAATAAGACCAGACAACAAAGCATAGAACTGATCTTTGAAAACATCTGATTGAACGAAATAATAGATGTACTTACCCATCAAGGAATTGTGTTTCAGGTTCAAGCAGAACAATTTGTTACCAAAACAAACATCTTGTTCAACAAATGCAAATTTCTTACCTGCACTTCCTCCTTCCGCACAAACAAAAACAGAATTTGCAGGAGCCACCTTATATTCATCATAATTTGGTATGCGCACTCCGTTATCATAATCAATAGAGCCATTGGTAGAAACATCTTTTGTAGCTATGAAAGGTAAACCTCCAGTAGCACCGAAGAAATGCTTCTTTTTAAAATCTGCGTTAATACTATTTCCGTTATATATTTCGCAAACTTCTCCCAACTTCTTATAGGTCCATCCTTCTTTCATTCCACCATCTTTTTTATCTCATCCAACAAATTTTGGGCTTCTTCATGCAAACCGAGCAACGAGTCAACGATTTCCGCTGCACTCCGCTCATCCACCTCTTCCACCTTGTTCGGGTTCTTTACACTGAGGTCACAGTCGCTGCCAAGAGCAGAAACATCAATATACCACGAGTTTTCGCTATCAGCTTTGGTCTTTTGCAGTTTCAGGAAGTCGGCCAAGTCATCCTCATTCAAGGCATTGGTCTTGCCAAGGTTGCGGCCTGGGTTCAACTGATAGTACCATATCTTTTCGGTGGGCTTGCCCTTGTCGAAAAAGAGCACCACGGTCTTCACTCCAGCTCCTTGGAACACACCCGATGGAAGGTCCAAAATGGTGTGGAGGTTGCACTGTTCTAGCAGTACCTTGCGCAACTGGGCAGCATCGCCATTGCTAAGGAAAGTGTTTTTAATCACGATGCCGGCACGGCCTCCTGCCTTCAGCATCTTGATGAAGTGCTGCATGAACATGTAGGCGGTCTCGCTTGTGCGCAGATCGAAGTTTTGCAACACCTCGCCTCGTTCCGAGCCTCCAAAGGGCGGATTGGCCAAGATGACATCCTTGCGGTCTTTCTCCTGCACCTGTGCCATGTTCTCGGCCAGCGTGTTACCACGAATGATGTTAGGTGCCTGTACCCCGTGGAAAATCATGTTCATCGTAGCGATGATGTAAGGCAATGGCTTCTTCTCCTTGCCGAAGAAGGTCTTCTCCTGCAATATCTTGTTGTCGTTGGAGCTTTTGATTTTCTGCGACATGTAGGCGAAGGCCTCGCAAAGGAAGCCTGCCGAGCCACAAGCAGGGTCGTAGACCGTCTCGCCAATCTTCGGGTCGACCACCTTCACAATGGTACGAATGAGTGGGCGCGGCGTGTAGTACTCGCCGCCGTTGCGTCCTGCGTTGCCCATGCGCTGAATCTTCGACTCATAGAGCAACGTCATCTCATGTTTGTCCTGTGCGCTCTGGAAGTGCAACGAATCCACGAGATTAATGATTTCGCGCAGGTTGTAGCCACTGGTAATCTTATTGCGCAGCTCGGCGAAAATCTCACCTATCTTATATTCTAGCGTGTTGGCGCTACTGGCCGTCGTTTGGAACTTGCGCAGCTCGGGAAACAACTTAGTGTCTACAAACTGTTGCAGGTCGGGACCCGTCATGCAGTTGATGTCGTCGGGGGTGCCGTCGGCCTTCTTGGGTGCCGCCCATTGGCTCCAGCGCATGAAGCCAGTGATAAGTCGCTTGTAGTCCTTGCCCGCCATCTGGGCATTCATCTCACGTTCAGCCTCAAGGTCGTCGAGGTATTTCAGAAACAGCAGCCACGAGGTCTGTTCGATATAGTCCAGTTCGGTGCTGCATCCCGCCTCATTGCGCAGGATATTGTCGATGGCATTAAATGTGGATTCGTATTGCATGGGATGTGATGCTATTTGAAAGTGTTTTGCCTTTCCAAGCATCACAAATAAAAATCCGTGAACTTTTGTCTAATGCTGAGGTTCTGGACTACCTTTAGTACCAACAGAAAGCCCACGGATATACCGTAGGCGTTTCAACTTTCTGTGGTACTAATAATAGAAATTGTCCAGATTTCAGCATTAGTCAGAAAAGCAAAAACGCTTTTATTCTATGTAATTATTTCAAACTTATCCTTTTACTATTTCGTTATCGTTTTGATTTGTAATTCATCAATGTTTTATCGCTGCAAAGATAGCATATATTCCGGTTGACACAACTTTACGACAGCTTTTCAATACAGCACCTATGTTGTTTGGTGTCGCGTTCATAGGTGATGCCCACGAGCAACAGGTTGTCGGTGTATTGTGAGACCTTGGCGGGATATTGCTTTTGCTTGATTTGTTCGATGGCGGTGTTTACTGCCTTGTCGTATTTCAGCTCGATGACAATGGCGGGTGAAGCGACATTCTTGCGCGGGATGAGCACCAAGTCGGCAAAGCCCTTGCCCGAAGCCAGCTCACGATGGATGATGTAGTCGTTGGAGGCGTAATAATACGCAAGACTCAACACGCAGGCCAATGAGTTCTCGTCGTTGTAGCTCAGGATGCTCGTGTTCTCATCGTGGGCCACGTCCACACCTCGGGCCACAGCCTCCTCATTGCCTTCAATCGTAGCACGCAGCAATTGCTTCGACTTTTCAATGGCATTGGCGACATGGCTCCAATTGTTCAACTTGACGGCATTGACCATCTCGCCCGCCACTTCTTTGTTGGGAATGTAACACTCGCTCTCTTTCCAGTCATAGGACAGGTAGCCTAAATGGATGAGCACCGTCAACACATCATCCTTGGATTGGATGACCGACATGTCGTTTTGGAACCCTGTGGGGTCAACGGCACAGCGCTCACCCGCCAGCATCCGCACCACATCGTCTTTCAGCCCTTCGTAGTTCATTTGGATGTAATGGGCTACAGTATCGTAAGAGGCTGTGGAGGCCCAAAAACTACGGCAACGACGACTCCGGATGGCCTGCATCACGGAGTTAGGGTTAAAGATGGACAACTCATCCCCTATCTGATAGCCATCGTACCATTTCTCCAACTCATCGAAGTCCATTCCATGCTTTTCAGCCAGAGCTTGCACCTCTTCCTTGGTGAAACCGAAATAAGGCGCCATATCCACTGGCTCCACCATCGAATACTCGATGAAATTGTTCATCGCCGATTGCGTCTTGTATTTCTTGACAGGCAGGATACCCGTCATGTAGACACCTGCAAAAACCTGAGGAGAGTTGCTTCCCTTGAACATTCGGCGCAGCCAATTGACAAACTCATCCATGGCATGAGTACCAGCCTTGAACTCACGGCAAATGGCATCCCACTCGTCAATGATGAAGATGAACGGTTGTTGGGTTGATTCAGTAACACGAATAAGATATGCCATCAGGTCATCGTCGTCCATGACAGGGATGTCAGAAAATGCATTATGAACGTCAGCTATCAGCTCCTTTTGCACATGCTCCATAATGCTGTCATCCTTGAAACGCGTCGTGAAATCAGTCAAATCAAGAAAGATGACAGGATACTTGTTCAAATGCTTCTCAAACGAAGGGTCAGAGGCAATCGCAAGGTCGGCAAACAAATGGCGCGAGTCGCACGACCAATCATAGTATGCATTGAGCATCTTGGCCGCTACCGATTTGCCGAAACGACGGCTGCGTGAGACACAGCTAAAACTGCGCTCCGTAAAAAGGGTGCTATTGACAATGGCTATCAAGCCCGACTTGTCAACATATTCACTATTTCTAACCCTTTGGAATCCGGCATTGCCAAGATTGATATAGGTTCCCATGACTTTGTTATTTTGTTCTTCCGTTGTTAACCAAATTACAACTCTATCCCATACAAATGCATCTTGTTATACAAGGTCTTGCGGTCGATTTGCAGCAACTTGGCCGCGACGGTCTTGTTGCCCCTAGCCTTCTGCAAGGCGGCTTCGATCTGTTCCTTCTCGTGCTCGGGACGCAAGGCCCAGTCATCCTCATCGGTGGCGATGACGGTCTTCTTGTTGGGCGCACTGAACACCGGCAGGTCGTCCAGCTCGATGTTCTCGCTTTCAGCGAACAGCACACAGCGACGCACCACATTGCGTAGCTCGCGCAGGTTGCCGTTCCAGCGTTGCTCCTTCATCCGCTGCAAGGCATCGGGCATGATGCCTTTCACGTTCTTGCCCAACTCCTCGTTTGCCTGACTGATGAAGAAGGCCGTCAACTCATCGAAGTCCTCCAAACGGTCGCGCAAAGGCGGCACCTCGATGGCAAACTCATTGATACGATGGAACAAATCCTGACGGAACCGGCCTTCCTCGATGGCTTGTTCCAGGTTCTCGTTGGTGGCAGCGATGATGCGCACGTCCACATGGATGTCGGTGGCCGAGCCCACAGGCCTCACCTTCTGCTCCTGCAAGGCACGGAGCAGTTGCATCTGCACCTCATAAGGCAGGTTGCCCACCTCGTCGAGAAACACTGTACCACCCTTGGCCTGTTCAAACACGCCTTTCTTGTCGGCGATGGCCGATGTGAACGAGCCCTTCAAGTGTCCGAACAGTTCACTGGGTGCCAACTCTTTGGAGAGGCTTCCGCAGTCCACAGGGATGAAAGGGCCCTCCTTGTAGGAGCTCAAGTCATGAATCATTCGGGCGATGTATTCCTTGCCTGTCCCGCTTTCGCCAAGAATCAGGACAGAAAACTTGGTCGGTGCGACCAATTCCACATGTTTGTAGAGCCTTTGCATGGACGGGCTGTTGCCCTTCACCCATTGCTTGATGCCCGGAATGATGGTCGCCTCCACTTCGTCACCAGTGGAAGCCAAGGCCGCGGCTATCTTTTCCTCCAGCACGCTCGGGTTGATGGGTTTCTTGAGATAGTCGAAGGCTCCCAGTTTCATGGCCGAGACGGCGGTCTGCACTTCGGCATAGCCTGTCATCACGATGATGGGTACCTTGCTTTTCAGTTTCTCTCTGACCCAGGTCATGAGGATGATACCGTCGCCATCAGGCAGACGCAAGTCGGTGAGAATCAAACCAAAATCACCGTTCGAAATCTCGATTTTAGCCTGTTCATAACGCGACGAAAGCACAGCCTCATAACCGTTTTTCTTCAGCCAAGTCTGAATCATCATGCCGAAGGAGGCATCGTCTTCCACAACAAGAATTCTACATTTCATGGCGCAAAGGTAGCAAAATTCTGTAGATTCCACAAAATTACACACAAAAAAATGCCCCACATTGGGGAAATGTGAGGCAATTTTAAAAAAAATTGAAAACGAGCAGATTCCGTAAAAACGGATTTTATTTGATGGATACTACCAAATAATTCGAGATGCTCCAGAAAGCGTCCTTATCAAGGATTTGGATGCTCAGCATACCTTCCTCGCCTTCGTTGAGTTGGTAGCTGCTTTCTGGGTGATTGGTCATGATTTTGGCCTTTTTGGTATGCAACGGGATGACGTCCAGGTCGCGTTTGTTGCCTTGCATGAACTGGCTATTGTCGAAGCCTTGCTTGGAAATCTCACTGGCTTGGAACAAACCGCCTTTGCTGACCACACCTTTCTCCACCAGCACCTGTTGTGTGGCGATGCAAATCCACACGGCATTCAGCATGGCGTCTTGGTTCTCGATGGTGGCCTGTTGTGCGGCGTTTTGTACCGTCATCACATCAAGACTTGTGTTCAAGTTGTCGATATTCTCAGTGAGGTCGGAGACTTGTTCATTCAAAGTGGCGATTTGCTCGCGGCTTTGTTGCAGTTCGTCTCTCAAGGAGATGATGAAGGTCTCTTTTTCTTCAAGTTGCTTCTTGAGTCGGTCGACAGTCTGGGTCAAGGCCTTAGACTTTGAGCCTTGTTCCACCAATTGTTTTTCCAGATTGGCAATTTTGGTACGATTCTCTTGCAAGGTCTGCTGGATGGCATTGATTTCGGAAACGGCTTTGTTAGTGTTGCCTTCCTGGTTCTCCATCATGATGATGTTCTCTTGGGCGCGAATCGACTCAAGGGCGTTCTCGATCTCATTGATGGTGTTCAAGGCATTGTCGAAACCACCTTTGGCTGCAACAGCCTCGGTGTACAAAGAATCACGCTCAGCCAAGAGTGCTTGATACTTCTCGGAGCGTTCCACATTGCATGATGTAGCTAAAAAAGCCACAAAAAACATAGCAACAAATGAAATTCTGGTCTTCATAGTTTGAAATTTGGCCGTTTTCATAGCATAATTCATACCTATTTTATTTGTAGAACAAAAATCATTGTCATTCAATAAATTAGCATTCATTCCACAACTGAAACAAACTGTGGAATTCTGTGGAAATAGGTGAGGAAAACAAAAATATGTGGAAAAATGTGGAATTAAAGGTAGACAAAACCTGTGTCTTTGTGGCGCGGCAAGGGGAAAACCGACGTGTTGACATCGGGGTGGACGTGCTTCATACGGAAGTGCTGATACACACATTGCAGGGCGCGTTCGGGGGTGTTGTTGTTCTCGCTGAGATGGCAAAGCATGATGTTTTTAATATTTGGATGATAAATTTCTGCGATGAAACGCGATGCCTCAGCATTGCTCAGATGTCCAAAAGGTCCCGAGATGCGTTGTTTGAGGATGTAAGGATAGGAGCCGTTTTCCAGCATATCCTTGTCGTAGTTCGACTCGATAACGATGTTTTCCGCTCTTTTGATTTGTTCCTTCACCACATTGTCGAGCATCCCAATGTCGGTGGCGATGGTCAGCGTATGGCCTTCAAAATTAAAGTGATACCCCACTGCGCCACGGCCATCGTGCAACACAGGAAACGCTTCTACAGTGATTCCACAAATCTCGAACGGCTGCATGGGCTCGATTTCGTAAAACAACCGAGCATCAACCAGTTTTGTGGCTTTGCCCTCAAGGATACCTTGCAGGCAATCGGGATGGGCGTAGATTGGAATGGGACTATTTTTGGTCAACGACTCAAGGCCGAGCACATGGTCGATATGGTCGTGGGTGACCAAGATGGCCTTAATGTGACTCAGCGGAATATCGTTTTTGGTCAGCACCTTCATGATTTGCTTCGCACTGATGCCCACGTCCACGAGTATGCCTTCGTCCTGCTTGCCCACATAATAACAGTTGCCGCTACTACCCGAGGCAAAGCTGCAAAACACAAAGGGCGAAAGACATGAAAAGAGGTCCATCCGAAACGATTTTGGCCGCAAAAGTAGAAATTAAATTGGTTTTTTCTCTATTTTTGGCCCCAAATTTATCAACAATGGAAAACACCTTTGACCCCAATGCAGCAGCCGTGGCCGATTCAGGCATCTACGGCCTTCCCTGCTCCGCCGAAGAGGCACAAATCATCATCATACCCGTCGAATGGGAGCTCACCACGAGCTACAACCGAGGCACAGTCGATGGTCCCACCACCGTCATGGAGGCCTCACTTCAGGTCGACCTCTGCCACCACGACTACCCCGACCTCTGGCAAAAAGGCATCTGGATGGACGAGTTCCCGACCGAGCTCCGCGAGCTCCACGACAAGATGGCGCCCATCAGCGAGGACATCATCAACGCCCTGTATGAAGGCACCCTCGACGACGACCCGAAGGCATACGAACTGCAATACGCCATGATTGAAGAGGCCACTGAAAAGAAAAATGCCTGGCTGCGCGAGCGCATCGCCTATTGGAAGGCACAAGGCAAGGTGGTTGGCCTGCTCGGTGGCGACCACAGTTGTCCCCTCGCCTATCATCAATACCTTAATGAAATAGGCGTGGAATATGGCATCCTTCATGCAGATGCCCACTGCGACCTGCGCGAGGCTTTCGAAGGTTTCAAATACTCGCATGCTTCCATCTTCTACAACACACTGAAGTTCAGCAATGTGAAGAAACTTGTGCAAGTCGGCATCCGCGACTACTGCCATCAGGAGAAGGCCTTGGCCGAGAGTCAACCCAATAGAATCAAGGTGTTCTTCGACCGCGACTGCCGCCGTAGGATGTTTGAAGGCGCCAAGTGGAAGGACATCGTTGACGAGATGATTGCGGCACTGCCCAAAAAAGTCTATCTTTCCATCGACATCGACGCCCTCGACCCGAAACTTTGTCCCAACACGGGCACGCCCGTGCCAGGCGGCTTGGAATATGAGGAGCTGATGTACCTGCTCAACCGCATCCGCGAGGCGGGCAAGGACATCATCGGCTTCGACCTCTGCGAGGTCTCGCCTTCGCCCGACGGTGGCGATTGGGATGGCAATGTCGGTGCTCGGGTGCTGTTCCACCTCTGTGGCGTGGCCTCCAAATAACACCAGTTCGGACAATTTGGATAATCCGGCATTTCTATTCGGGAAATTCCTACTTTTGCGCGTCAATAATCGACCTCAGTAATGAGCACTCCCTATTTTGGCGAAATCATCGCCCTCATCGTTGCCATCTCGTGGACGGCAACGGCTTTGTTTGCCGAGACCGCCAGCAAACGCTTGGGCTCGCTGCCACTCAACCTCATCCGTATGGTGCTGTCGTGGGCTTTCCTCTCCGTCATGCTGTGGATTGTCACGGGAGCGCCCTACCCCATGCATGCCAGTGGCAAAGCTTGGTTCTGGCTGGCCTTGTCGGGGCTGGTAGGTTATGTTTTTGGAGATTGGTGCCTATTCAACTCCTACATTGTCTTCGGCTCGCGTTACGGGCAGCTCTTCATGACCTTGGCCCCTCCCATGGCGGGCATCGCAGGGTGGCTGATGTTGGGCGAGTCAATGTCATGGCGTTCTTGGTTGGCCATGCTCGTCACCTTGACGGGTATCGCCATCTCCATCTTAGCGCGTGGCGGCGAAAGCCACAAGCTCACCCTCAAGCTACCCTTGAAAGGTGTGCTATTCGGCATTGGAGCAGGTGTAGGACAAGGTGTCGGTTTGGTACTCAGCAAGATAGGCCTAGAGCATTATGCCTTGTCCATCCCAGCGGAAGCCCCGCAAGCCATCGCCAAGATGATGCCTTTTGCGGGCACCTACATCCGTGCCGTGGCAGGTTTTGTGGGATTCTTCCTAATCTTAGCCTTAACGAAACAGCTGCACTTGGTCGGCAAGGGTCTTCACGACCGCAAAGGCATGACTTTCGCTGTACTCACCACCTTCTTTGGGCCTTTCCTCGGCGTGTCGCTCTCGCTCATGGCCGTGCAATATGCCAAGGCCGGCATCGCCTCCACCCTGATGGCACTCACTCCCGTGCTCATCATCGTGCCTTACGCCCTCATCCACAAGCAGAAGATATCCGTCAAGGAAGTGATTGGCACCTTGATTACCATGGTAGGCGTGGCTTTGTTTTTCTTGTTGTAAGAAAATCAAAATTTCTTTGACTCCAATTCCATAAATCCTTATCTTTGCACCCAAAATCAACTTCGTTGAAAGGCCTTGCAATTGACAAAGCCAATCTAACGATTTCAAACCCATTTCGAAAATGGCACTGAACAACCTTTTCACCAGAGGAAGCAACCGCGAAAAGCACTTCTTCCCCACCTATGCCAAGCAGGCAGAGACGGCGCAGATTGCCGCCAAATACCTCAAGGAACTGGTCAAAAGCGACGACCCCGAAGAAAGGAAGCTGCTCACCCGCATGATCAAGAAACAGGAAACCACAGGCGACGAGTTGCTGCGCGAGTTCTACATCGAACTCAACGAGGCCTTTGTCACGCCTTTCGACCGCGAGGACATGAACGCCTTGGCCATGGATCTTGACAAGTTCCTCGACTTCATCAACCACTCGGCCAAGACCATCCTGATGTACAATCCCAAGAAAATCGACAAACAGATCAAGGAGATTGTGGACAACATCCATGAAGATGCCACCATTATCATGGATGTGTTTGGCTTGCTCGACGACCTTGGGAAGAACCACCAACAAATCAGTGAGTTATGTCAGAAAGTCACCCTTATTGAGCACGCCGTTGACGACATCTATGGCGACTACATTTCCTACCTCTTCAACAACGAGAAGGACGAGATTGAGCTGTTGAAATCCAAGGAGATCGCCCAAGTAGTGGAGGACACCACCGACCGCGCCAAGGAGGTGACCGGTACCGTTAAAAGCCTTTTAATAAAAGAATCGTGATGAACCTCTTGACCATAGCCATCATCCTCTCCATCGTCCTTGCCTTCATCTTCACCTTCCTGAACGGCATGAACGACGCGGCCAACTCCATCTCGACCATCATCGCCACCAAGGTGATGACGCCCGTGCAAGCCATCTTGTGGGCCTCGTTTTGGGAGTTCATGGCCTTTATTTTCATCAGATTGATCCTCAACCAGCAGTTTGCCGTGGGTAACACCATGGCCAACTTCGCCGACCAAAGTGTCATCGACCCTTACCTAATCCTATCGGCTCTTGTCGGCGCTGCCATCTGGGTGGCCATCTGCACCAAGAGTGGTATGCCCATCTCCACCTCGCATGCCCTCATCGGCGGCATCATAGGCGCTGCATGGTTCGTCAATGGCAGCAGTGTGCTGCACATGACACCCATCATAATCACCCTGGCTTTCATCGTCCTTTCACCACTCATCGGTTTGTTCCTGGGTTTCTTCCTCGAATGCCTCTTTCTGAGGATCTTCAAGAACAGCCAACGCAAGAGGGTCGACAAAATCTTCAAGGTGCTGCAGCACTTCTCCACAGCAGCTTTCTGCATCGGTCACGGCTCCAATGATGCGCCCAAGACCATGGGTATCATCGCCGTGCTGATGGCCAGCGTATTCACCACGAAAGGTGTCAGTCCCGCCATGCAAGACTTCATCAGCAACTTCTACGACAGCAGCCAAAGCTTCCATATTCCTGACACACTGGCCGTTATTTGTTACATCATCATGTCGTTAGGCATCCTGATTGGCGGCAAGAATGTCATCAAGACCATGGGCGGCGGCTTAGCCAAGATCACGCCCGTGCGTGGCTTCTCTGCCGAGTTTGCCGGTGCCACAACCCTCATCGCCACCTCATTCCTCGGCATCCCCGTCAGCACGACGCACACCATCACTGGTGGCGTCATCGGCGTAGGTCTCACCGACGGCATGAAATCAGTGAAATGGGTCACGGCTAAGCGTATCATCCTGTCGTGGATCCTCACCATCCCTGTGCCGCTCATCATCGGCGGCATTTTGAACCTGTTGTTTCACCTTTTAGTCAAGTAATGCCATGAGTCTCAGCAGTTTTTTCCAGTTTTTCGTTCCTAAGGAAAAGAAGTTCTATCCGCTCTACCAGCAGCAGGCAGCATACATTGACAAGGCTGCCACGCTTTTGAGGCAGATGCTCTTGGAGACCAATCTTGACCAGCTCGAAGCTTTGAGAAAAGACATCAAGGTCTGTGAGACGGAAGGCGACAAGGTGCTGCGCGACTTCTACAGCCAACTCTTCGCCACCGTGCTCACCCCCTTCGACCGCGACGACGTGCATGAACTCGCCGAGATGATGGACACCTTCCTCGACCGCATCGACGATTCGGCCAACATCGTCCTTACCCGTCGTTTCCTAGCTGTGGATGCAGACCTCACTACCATGGCTGAGAACATCATGTTTGCCGCAGAGAACCTCAGTCTCATCATCCGTGACCTGCCCCAACTCTACGACAATCGCAAAGAGATTGCCCGTCTCTGCCACGAAATCAAGACCTTGGAGCACGACAACGACGAACTCTATGGAAACTGCATCAGCAAGCTATTCCAAAAAGACTACACCCTCACCGAGATCATCAAGCGTAAAGACTTGGTGCAGGTGCTTGAAAACACGACCAATTCTGTGAAGTATATATCGGATAAAGTTAGGAGTATAATTAGTAAATTATAGGTTATGGGTGTGGAGTTAGAAGTATGGAATAATGGGCTGTAAGCTGTAAGCCATAAGCTATAAGCTAATAAAGCTTGGAGCAATTGATAAGGCGGGCTTACAGCTTATAGCTTACGGCTTAGACCCAACAATTAAACGAATAAACAATCAACATTCAACAATAAACACCATGCGACAAATCATCACCAGCCTGTTAGACAACGACCTCTACACCTTCAGCGTGTGCTACGCCTACCTGCAGAAGTTCCCTCGCGCCATGGGACAATATACCTTCGTCGACCGCAACAACACGGTCTATCCCAAAGGCTTTGCCGAGAAGTTGCGCGAGCAGTTCGACCTTTACGGTAACATCAAAATCACGGACGAGGAAGTACGTTTCATGAAACGGAAATGCTACTATTTTCCTCTGTGGTTCTTCACCTTCCTGAAAGGCTTCCACATGCGGCCATCAGAGGTCGAGGTGAGCCAAGACGAGGAAGGACATCTGCACATCACCGTCACGGGCTTGTTGTGGCGCACCGTGTTTTGGGAGATGCCCATCTTGGCCACAGTCTCCGAGATGATGCACGAACTGAAAGGCGAGTTTGAACACTACGATGCTGAGAAGGAATACCAAAAGTCCTACGCTAAGGGTATTCGCCTCATCGGCAATGGCGTGAAGTTCAGCGACTTCGGCACACGTCGCCGTTTCTCGTTTGAACATCAAGACTTGGTCATCCGTAGCTTCATCGAGGCACAAAAGCAGTTCACCAAGACTTGTTTCGTTGGTACCTCTAATGTGCTGCTAGCCATGAAATACGACCTCACCCCTATCGGCACCATGAGCCACCAATTCATCGAGACCTGCTCACTCTACGGCTACAACGAAGCCAACTACCTCGCCATGGACTACTGGCAAGAAGTGTATGCAGGCAGCTTGGGTGTGTTCCTCTACGACACCTACACCCGCAAGGCCTTTTTCCAGAACTTCACCACCCTGCACGCCAAACTATTTGACGGTCTGCGCGTCGACAGCGGCGACAACTACGAGGCTTTGGAGGAAATCATCAACAAATACAAGGAACTCGGCATCGACCCTGCACAGAAGTCCATCATCTTCAGCAACGGCCTGAATGTGGACGAAGCCATCGCCATCCATGAGGCTGTCAACGGTAGGATGCTTGATTCGTTCGGCATTGGCACCCACCTCACCTGCGACGTCGACAACGTGAAAGCCATGAACATCGTGGTGAAACTCACGGCGGCCAAGATTACCGAGAAGCGTACATGGAAGAAAGTGGTCAAACTCAGCGACGACCTCGGCAAATACACCGGCGACCCTGAGGAGATTGAGATTTGCAAGAAGACTTTGGAGATTGATTAAAACACCTGCCTCCACCCACAGCCATTCCGCCACTCGGAGCAACCGTAAGCGGTCTTACCTTTTATTATATGTCCTTTGCCACAGAGCGGGCAAGGCTGGCCGATGATGGCATCAGGATTTGTATCAGAAGGCATAGATTCCCGCTCTCCTACTGCCTTATGCTGGAATGACATGCCTTCTGAAGGCTTGTTCGGTCCGGAAGGCATGTCCTTCCCGCGTGGGTTTGTGCGTTGGCTGGAATCTATGCCTTCCGCAGTTTTCTTGACTTTTGGGGCGGATGTTTTCTTCACCGCCTTCTTAGGCTTGGCTTCTGGCACCACTGTCGTCACACGTCGGTTGCTGTTGTCCAGCATCACCGAAGTGACAATCTCCGTCACCATCTGCTTCAGTTCATCCAAGAACTGTCGCACCTCGTATTTGTGCTGCTCTATCTCACGGAGTTTCTTTTCCCAGATACCCGTCAACTCGGCACTCTTCAGCAAATCCTCATGGATAAGACCGATAAGTTCGATACCCGTTGGTGTAGGCTCCAAGCTTTTGCGCACCTTCCTGATATAGTTGCGTTTGAACAACGTTTCAATGATAGCCGCCCGTGTTGAAGGCCGTCCGATACCGTTTTCCTTCATCACCTCGCGTAACGACTCGTCGTCGACCAACTTACCTGCCGTCTCCATGGCACGAAGCAGCGTGGCCTCAGTGTATGGTTTTGGCGGCGAAGTCCACTTCTCAGCCAGTTGCGGCTGATGCGGGCCGTGTTCACCTTTGGTGAAGATGGGCAAGGTCTTCTCCTCGTCCTCCTGCCCTTCTTTCTTCTCCTCTTCCTGCTTCACCGGCTTGATGACCTCACGCCAGCCAGGCACTAAAATCTGTTTGCCTGACGTTTTGAACTCAACGTCTTCCACTTTACCCAACACTGTCGTCGTGGCAAACTGGCAGTCGGGATAGAACACGGCGATGAAATGGCGGCAGACCTCATCGTAGACCTGCTGCTCGACAAAACTCAACCCCGTCGGCACCACACCCGTCGGGATGATGGCATGGTGGTCGGTGACCTTGCTGTTGTCGAACACCTTCTTGCTCTTGGGCAATTTCTTGCCCGCCAAAGGTGCCGTGTATTCGGCGTAATTAGTCAGTTTCGACAAAATGTCGGGACACTTGGGATAGATGTCGTCGCTCAGATAAGTGGTATCGACACGCGGATAAGTGGTGTATTTCTTCTCGTAAAGGCTCTGTATGGTTTGCAAGGTTTGGTCTGCGGACAAATTGTATTTCTTGTTGCACTCCACCTGCAATGAAGTCAAATCATACAGCCTCGGCGGGGCTTCAGTGCCTTTCTTTGTAGAAATATCGGTTACAGTAAACTCTTTCCCCTCAATGCTTTGCAAGTCCTTTTGTCCATCCTCCACGGAACCGTATTTACCCTTGGTAGCCGTAAAAGATGTATCCCTATAAATAGTAGACAGCACCCAATATGCTTCTGGTTTAAAATTCACATTTTCATGATAGCGATTGACAATCAGTGCCAAGGTTGGTGTCTGTACACGACCTATCGACAGGACTTGTCGGTTTTGGCCATATTTCAAGGTGTAGAGCCGCGTGGCATTCATGCCCAAGAGCCAGTCTCCGATGGCACGTGAAAGACCAGCCTCGTAAAGTGATTGATAATCAGACTGGTCTTTCAAAGTCTTGAAGCCTTCTTTGATGGACTCCTCAGTCAAAGAGGAAATCCAAAGACGTTTTACCGGACACTTTACTGCGGCCTTTTGCATCACCCAACGCTGGATGAGCTCGCCTTCCTGCCCAGCATCACCGCAGTTCACGATTTCGTCAGCCTTTTGAAACAACGACTCGATGACCTTAAACTGTTTCTCAACACCTTTGTCCGCAATCAGTTTAATGCCAAACCGTTGCGGGATCATCGGCAGTCGGCTCAAAGCCCATGCTTTCCACTGGTCGGTGTAATCGTGTGGCTCTTTCAGGGTACAAAGATGACCGAAGGTCCAAGTCACCTGGTAGCCATTGCCCTCCATGTAACCCTCATGAGTGGTGTTGGCTCCCAACACCTTGGCGATGTCGCGGGCGACGCTTGGCTTTTCGGCAATGCAAACGATCATCTTTCGTCCGGATTATAATTCATCAGGATCTCAGCCTTTTCCTTTTGCGCCACAAACCACACCAAATCAGCAGGTTGGAATGTGATTCTCGCAGACGGATTCAAAATGAAATGGCCGTCGCGTTCGATGGCAATAATCATGGCATCAAAATTCTCGGCCAAGCCTGAGTCCATCAAAGCCACGCCAACGTAAGGACTAATGGGTCGCACTTCCACCTTGTACAAATCCACTTCGCTCTCCTCATGCTCCTGAATCAACTGCTCGTCAAACAATTCCACACGTGGCAGCAACAGCCTTAAATGGTCTTCATGCCCCACAAAAGTAATCTTATCGTACGGAAAAAGCTGAAAATCAGACTTGGGCAATTCGACAAGTTGTTTGCCACGCTCCACGCTCACCACGCTCACATTATAATTGTCGCGGAAATCTGTCTCCCTGATAATTTTACCTGAATAAGGGCTATCTGGACTCAGCGTCATCTTCTGCAAATGGCAGTTTTCCTGCAAAATCTCAGGGATAGCAAACACTTGCGACGACTGTCTCTTGTTGAGGTTATCAAGGAAATTATCCTCAATGCGCTTGTAAAAGTTCATCGCCGGGCTCACTACACGAAGCAAAAGGGTGTATCCCAATGCCATAGCCACATTAATCCAACGACCAAATGAAGCACCTACGCCCAAACGAAGCCAAAACGCTTCATTGAAGAAATGACGCAAAACCGAGGCGGCCACCACCCATACGATGATGAAGCGCAAGATGAAAATAGAAAGAATCAATGTTTTATTGAACTTACTGTGTTCCATCAACTTATGCGTTGTCTTAACCAGAGTATGCCTGAAACCAATGGCCCATAGGAAAGGTGACACCAAAGCCAAAGTGATAACCGCTGCGATGACATTACCCCACAAACCTGGCACATAAATCATGATTAAGGAACCCGCCCAAAAACAGATGAAAATCAACGCTATGATAATGGCGATGTAAATGATGATATGCTTGAACTGCCGTCCAATAAAGCTAGCCATGCTCACCTTCTCGCCACTCTTCACCTTGATGCCACTCTCCCTGTTTTCAAAATGATTCAGCCAGTTCTCTGAAAGATGCGTGCTCACCCATTGGTAAGTCGGGACTGCCGCCTTGATGGCATACGGCGTAAGGAAAGTCGTAATGATAGACACTGAAACGATGATAGGATACAAGAACTCATCGATGACACCATAACTAAGTCCTAACGAAGCGATAATAAAGGAAAACTCACCGATTTGACTGAAGCAGAAACCGCCTTGGAAGGCTTGTTTCAGCCCTAAACCGGCTATCAACCGGCCTGCCACATTACTCAAAGGCTTGAAGAGAAGCAACACACCTGTAATCACCAATATTTGCCACCAATACTCCACCAAAATCTTCGGGTCGACCATCATACCCACCGAGACAAAGAACACGGCTCCAAACAAATTCTTAATCGGAGTAGTGACCTTATGAATCATCTCAGCCTCAAGCGTTTCGGCCAAGATAGAGCCCATGATGAAGGCACCTAAAGCCGAAGAAAAACCAGCCAGATTAGCCAGCACAACCATCATGAAGCACAAACCAACCGAAAAGACTGTCAAAGTTTCCTCCGACATGAACTTACGCGCCCAACGCAAAACGGTAGGCACGATGAAGATACCGCCCAAAAACCAAACCAGCAAGAAGAATCCTAGTTTCAACATACTGGAAACCAGTTGCATACCATCAAAGCTCTTACTTACTGCCAATGTAGACAAAACAACCATGAGCAATACTGCCTCAAGGTCTTCAACCACCAACTCACCGATGACATTGCCGCTGAACTTCTCACGGTGCAACTTCATGTCATCGAAGGCTTTAGCGATAATCGTAGTGGACGAGATAGAAAGCATGGCTCCATGGAAGATGCTGTCCATCTGCGACCAACCCAATAGTTTTCCAAGCATAAATCCAACCACACACATGGTCACCAACTCGGTCAATGCGGTGATGCCAACCGTCCCTCCCACCTTCTTCAGTTTCTTGAAGCTGAACTCCAAGCCGATACCGAACAACATAAACACCATACCAATTTCGCTCCAGGTCTCCACACTCGTATGGTCGTTGATGACGGGAAACCATTCGAAGTTGGGACCGATGAGGAAGCCAGCGATGATATAGCCCAGCACCACAGGTTGTTTCAACCATTTGAAAATCACTGTAGTGATGCCCGCTGTGACCAAAATCAAGGCAAGATCGGAAAATAGCGCAGGTAGGGATTCCATAAATGTGTCGTGTTTATTGGTTGCAAAATTACAAACTAAACCAACAAATCCAATAGACTTTGGAATTATTGTTCCACCTTGACAAGTTTCGCCATGGCCTTGGCCTTCCCCTCTGAAGCCACAAACCAAATCGTGTCGCCTTCTTGGAAAACGATATCAGCCTGTGGGTTCAAAAGGAACTCGCCATCGCGCTCCACGGCAATGACCATGGCATTGTAGCCATGACGGAAGTTCGATTCTCGCAAACTCGTGCCCAACAGGCGATTGCCTTTGTCGACCTCAATCCTGAAGATGTCCACATCGCTGGCTGGCCGTTCCTTAATGAGCACATCGTCTTCAACCTCAAGCAATGGCCTCACCTTGGCCAACTGTTCTTCTGTACCAATTAAGGTAATCTCGTCGGCCGGGAAAAGGACCAAATCCTTGGAAGGCAAATCGATAACTTCATCGGCACGGTCTACACTCACCACGCTGACGTTATATTCCTTACGGAAATCGCAGTCGCGGATACGCAGACCCGCATACTGGCTCTTGGGGCTCAACGGGATTTTGTCCAAAGTGAAATTATCCTGTAGCACCTCGGGCAGCACAAACGAATGCAAAGTGTCGCGCTTGTTCATGTTCTCCAAGAATTTGCTCTCGATGCGCTCATACCAATGCATCACAGGCGTGATGACACGAAGCACAACGATGTAAACCACCGCCAAACCTAAGGCTATCAGATGATACGGCATATTGTGAAGGCCCATTGAGCTCCAGAAACCCACATTCAAGAAATGGTTGATGATATTGGCGGCCACTCCCCATACGATGATGATGCGGAGGATGAAGATCAAGTGGATGGAATGCCTGTTGAACCCACTGTCGGCCATCAACTTGCCCGTAATGTTCCTCATGCTGTGCTTGAAAGCCACCGCCCAAAGGAAAGGCGAAATAATCACCAACGAGACCACCAACGACACCAAACCGCTGATAGGCTGTGGCACATAGTTTTCGACAACCTTACAGAGTGAGAAGCAGATCAGCATCAAGGCGATGATGATGGAAGCATACAGCACCAAGTTCTTGAGTTGGCTCAAGAGGTAAGCCTTCATCGTCATTTCCTCACCATTCGTTGATTTCACGGCTTTTTCCTGGCTTCCAAAGCCATTTTTCCAACTATCAGGCACTTCCTTCTCAATCCAATGGAATAGCGGCTCGCCGCCCTTAATCAAATATGGAGTGAGGAACGTGGTGATGATGGACACAGAGACGATGATCGGATAGAGGAAATCGTCAATGACGCCAAAACTCATACCCACCGTTGCAATGATGAACGAGAACTCGCCGATTTGCCCAAAACACATGCCCGCTCGAACTGCATTGTGAAGGTTATCGCCCGAAAACAGCATTCCCAGACCCGAACTCAATGATTTCAGCACGACCACGACAATAGTGATGACCAGAATCTGCCACCAGTATTGCACCAGGATGGCCGGATTGACCATCATACCGACCGAAACGAAGAACACGGCTCCAAACAAGTTCTTAATAGGGGTAGTGAGTTTGTGAATCATCTCAGCCTCAAGCGTTTCAGCCAAGATGGAGCCCATAATGAAGGCACCCAAAGCCGACGAGAAACCCGCTTTGTTGGCCAGCCAAACCATGAAGAAACACAATCCTACCGAGAACACGGTCAACGTCTCTTCCGACATGAACTTTCGTGCCCACTTGAGGATGGTCGGAATAATGAACACACCGCCGACATACCACACCAACAAGAAGAAAACAAGTCGTACCACACTCATCATCAATTCTTTTCCATCCAACGCCGTGCTTACCGCCAGGGTGGATAGCACCACCATCATCAAAATGGCAGCCAAGTCTTCAACCACCAAAACGCCAATGACACTCCCCGTAAAGCGTTCCCCTTTCATCTTCAGGTCGTCGAAGGCCTTGGCAATGATGGTTGTGGACGACATGGAAAGCATGGCACCGAGGAAGATGCTGTCCATCTGCGACCAGCCCATGAGTTTGCCGAGCAAGAAGCCGATGATGCACATCGAAACCAATTCCGTAAGTGCGGTAATTCCCACAGTGCCAGCCTGTTTCTTCAGTTTCTTGAAGCTAAACTCCAGGCCGATGGCGAACAGCAGGAACACCATGCCTATTTCGCTCCAAATCTCAACGCTTTCATGGTCGCTGACGACGGGGAACCAAGGGAAATAGGGGCCAATGAGCAGACCAGCAATGATATAGCCCAATACCAAGGGCTGTTTCAACCATTTAAAAAGTACCGTAGTGACGCCTGCCGTAACCAATATCAAGGCAAGGTCGGAAAATAATGCAGGTAAGGATTCCATAGGGTATCAAATTTGGTCTGCAAAATTACAAACTAAACTTGAAACCTCAAAAAAGAAAAACAAGTCTATACATACGGCTTCAACAATCTTTTTCACAAACAAAAAAACATACAAGCTCAAACATCCAAAATGAGAGGATGTGGACGATGGCTTCAAAACAACATTTTTTCACCTCCAAATCGTATGTTTGCTAGAAAAATCTTACCTTTGCCATCCTACATCAGGAACGCCATTCCCCAACACCAAACCACATGTCCAACTTGGAAAGTCTTCTGCCCCTGCCAGCTAAACTCAACGAAGAAGAGTTTTTCATCCTCGGCCTTATCACCTACCTTGACTCTGTCCTTGAAGAACGCACGATGGAATTCATTTGCATACAGCATGGAATCAAATTGCAAGATGCTCGTGACATCACGAAAAGGCTGAACCACCTAGGCTTCATTACGTTAGGCTCACGCTACTGGAACCAATTCGGAAGCACCCATCCGCAATACTACTTTGCCATCGCACTGCGGCTTCTGGAAAGCCATCCCGAACAGGTTGCCTATCTCGAAAAACTCTATACCCAGCCGTCAAAAATCCACGAATTCCTTTGGCGTGTGGCCAAAGCCATCCACACCCAAGACCCCAAACTCATTTCCAACATACGCCTGTTTCCCGGATGGACACTCAGCTTCATCCCATATTTGGAGCCACTTTTCGGCCACAAGGCGTTCTTCCCCGCCTTTGCAAGCCTCAATCCACAACAGATGGAGCAGATGGTGCACGACCGACTTGACAACATGCTTCTCCATGAGGTTTGGGACGAAAAACAGTTGGCCGACCTACAAGACGTCATTGTATATTATGGTACTAATGAGCCTAAAACAAAGGACCATCTTTCAGACCTTTTAACAGCCTACCGATTCCTTTTTGAAGGTACAAAGCCCGTTTGGAAGTCGAAAGAGCCAAGTTATTGGACATTATGCATTGACGCCATCCAATCGCTCTATCATGGCCAATTGGACGCTGCCGGAAAGCTGTTCGAAGCCTCGCTGAAACTGCGCAACAAGACCACCGAAAACAAAAATATTTACGAGAATCCTTTGCTCGACTTTTTCCTCATCCTCTACTACGCCAAGGCCAACACACTCGCTACCTTCAAGAAAGCCAATCAGTTCCTCAACAAGTCCGTGACCGACAGTGCCGACTACTACCCTTGCCGCATCATCGTCAAACAAATCATCAACACGGAAGACGACAAACGGCTCAAAAGCGATATCGAATACTGCCTTTCATCGTTCCGTGCACTCGCCATTTCGATGCACCTTGCCGCCCTGCTGACACAGTATTTTGGCCTAGCTGACGAGGTCAAGAAAGGCCTTTTCAAAGCCACAACCGACCCAAGATGTGCCTTGCTGCGCCACGAACTTTCGCCATATTTTGAAACTACTGATCGCCAGCAACTTGAAGACCGTTTTGGCGGCAAACCCATCTTGTTTTCGATCCATAGGAAAGAGCATTGGGAAAGCGTAATCGAAAACCTGACCGCACAAGTTGCCATTTCCAAAGAAAAGTCCAACAGCCCGACCCAACGTGACACACGAATCATCTATATCATAAGCGATTATGAGTCGATGGAGCCACTTGAACAACACCAACTTAAAAGTGGCGCATGGAGCGTCGGGACACGCATCTCAACCGACAAGTTCATGCGTCAGGAGCTGGATAGCATGGACGAAACCGACAAGAAAATTGCCTCCGCTTCGCGTTCTTATAGCTATTACTCCATCTATGGACGCTATGCCATTCCCCAACTCATTGGCTCCGACCGTGTGTTCATCAACAGTCCACAAGGCCGTCAACCCGTGGAAATCGTTGAGGAAAAGCCCTTCATCGCCATCGAGAAAGCGAAAAACGGCTTTGTGGTCAAGACTAATGTGCCAGAAAAAGACGAATTTGTTCGCGAAAAAACAAATCCGACCCTCATCCGCCGCGACAGCAAGACCCATTTCACCGTGTTCAAACTCACTGACTTCGAGCGAAAAATCATCGAAACGCTGACCAACTTGGGTATGTTTCCTAAACAAGCTGAATCGAAACTGATCCAATTCATTGAACAGATTTCAGACAAGGTTGAAATCCACTCTGATTTGTTGGAAGGCGGCTCCACCTTGCAGAAAAAGGAAGGCCTTTCGCGCCTGCTCCTACGCGTCGTTCCCGACAAAGAGACTTTCATGACAAGCATCCTCGCCCAACCCCTTGAAGGCGGCAAACTACGCCTCATGCCCGGCATGGGACAAGAAACCGTCTTCGACGAAGCCAACGGCGAGCGTTACCAAGTATCGCGAAACCTTGAAGACGAAAAAGCCAACCTCATGGAAATCAAAGGGTTTATACAAGACGAATTGCTCACTTCGGTTTCTGTGAACCAAGCTGAGATGGAGCCTGAAAACCTGCTCGGACTGCTCGAATTCGTGAGCGACCATTCCGACCGCTTCGAAATGGAGTGGCCCGAAGGCAAGAAGTTGAACCTGAAGGCCAAACTGAGCAAAGACTTGGTTAACATCAACCTTGTTTCGAAGGAAAACTGGTTTGAGGTGGAAGGCAACATCACGATTGGAGGCAACAATATGTCGGCCCTCGAATTCCTTAACCTGATTTCGCAAGGCATCTATCACGAGCGTTTCGTCAAACTGAACGAGACCGACTACATCGCCATCACCGAGCAGTTGGCCAAATACCTGCGCCGGCTGGAGGGACTTGCCCAACAAAGCCACGGCAAGGTTCGCATCCCATTCTATCAGGTAGGAGCCTTGGCCGAAATTGTTCACAACACCGAGGGCAGCCTCAAAGCCGACAAGGGCATGGAAAGCCTCGTCAAGAAAATCGAGAAAGCCGCCAAGATGAAAATCGCCATCCCCAGCGCATTGCAAGCAGAACTGCGTGACTATCAGCGTGAAGGCTTCAAATGGATGGTCAGGTTGTCGGAATGGGGTGCTGGTGCCTGCCTCGCCGACGACATGGGCTTGGGCAAGACCGTTCAAACCATCGCTTTCCTGCTCCACAAGGCTGCCAAAGGGCCTTCACTGGTGGTTTGTCCAGCCTCCGTCATGCTGAACTGGGCCAACGAATTGAGTCGTTTTGCGCCCTCCTTGGAAGTCAAAATCCTCAACGAATCCTCAGACCGCGATGCCCTTCTCGATAAAGCCAAAGCCTACGACGTAGTGCTCACCACTTACGGGCTACTTATCCGCGAGGAAGAAGCCCTCACAAAACTCCAGTGGAACATTGTCTGCCTAGACGAAGCCCACACCATCAAAAACCGAGGCACAAAAATGTCGTCGTCGGCCATGAAACTCAAGTCAGAAAGCCGCGTCATCCTCACGGGTACGCCCATCCAGAACTACCTCTCGGAACTTTGGAACCTGTTCCAATTCCTCAATCCAGGGCTACTCGGCACCTTCGACAGCTTCATGAACAAATACATCATCCCCATCGAGCGGGATGGCTATGAAGAACGCCGGTTGCAACTCAAGCGCATGATTACGCCTTTCATGTTACGTCGCACCAAGGCTGAAGTCATCGAAGAGCTGCCAGAAAAGACCGAAATCACCCACGACATCCAACTGACCGATGCCGAAATCACCTCCTACGAAACCCTTCGCGAAGCCACCGAGCAAGCCTTACAATCGGAGGACAAGGTGGATGTGAACATTTTGGCCCAAATCACCAAACTGCGCCAAGCCGCATGCTCCATTGGCCTCATCGAAAAAGGCTGGAAAATGGGTTCGACGAAAATCGCTGCCGCCGTGGATTTGGTGGAGGAAATCGTCAAGTCGAAAAATAGCGTGTTGGTTTTCAGTCAGTTCACCTCTTTTCTTGATATGGCAAAAACACAAATCGAAGCGCGTATCGGCAAGGACAAACTTTTCTATTTGGATGGTTCCACACCTATCCGCAAGCGCGAGAAGATGGTGGCCGACTTCCAGCACGGCATGGTACCCGTGTTCCTCATCAGTTTGAAAGCCGGTGGATTAGGACTCAACCTGACTAATGCCAACTACGTCATCCACTTAGATCCATGGTGGAATCCTGCCATCGAGCAGCAAGCCACCGACCGCGCCTACCGCATCGGGCAAAACAAGAATGTTACTGTGTATCATCTGATTTCACGCCACACCATCGAGGAGAAAATCCTACGCCTCCACAAGACCAAGCGCGATTTGGCCGACTCTCTCCTTTCAGGCAGCAACGTCAGCCGTGCCATGACAATCGATGACTTGAAATTCTTGGTGGGGCAAAACTAAGTTATTCCGCAAACATCCCGTCAATCAACGATTGGTATCGCTCTGCGATGGCTTTGCGGCGGATTTTGAGACTGGGGGTCATCTCACCGTCTTCAATGGTCCATTCATGGTCAAGCAGCTCGAACCGCTTAATCTTTTCATAGTCGCCGAAAAACTTGTTGTAACTATCGACTTCCTTGCGGAAGCGGTCGTTGACGGCTTTCACCTTAATCACTTCTGCATTGGTGGTAAAAGGAATGTGGTTTTCCTCGCACCAGGTCTTCAGATGCTCGAAGTTAGGCACAATCAGGGCGGCGGCAAACTTCTGGTTCTCACCTACCACCATGATGCTGTTGATGAACGGCGACTCCATGAAGCGGTTCTCAATCAAGGCCGGGGAGATGTACTTGCCCATCGAGTCCTTGAAAATCTCCTTCATGCGGCCCGTGATTTTCAACAGTCCGTCCTCGTCAAACTCGCCAATGTCGCCCGTATGGAAGTAACCTTCTTCGTCGATGGCGATTTTGGTCTGTTCCTCGTCCTTGTAATAGCCCTTCATTACCGCGGAACCCTTCACAAGAATCTCGCCCGATTCAGGGTCGATCTTGAATTGCACACTTTTACAAGGCACGCCTACCGTTCCCGCCTTGATGATACCCAAAGCCAAACTATTGGTAGCAATCACGGGTGAGGTTTCTGTCAAGCCATAACCCTCGATGATCGGGATGTCCATAGCCGCAAAAAGTCGCACCAAGCGTGGCTGCAAACTGGCACCACCCGAAATAATAAACTCCAAGCGCCCGCCGAAGGCTTTTCTAACCTCCTTGAAGACCAGTCGATTAGCCCAGTACAACTTGAATCGATACGTCCGTTGGGGTTTCTTCTCCGTTTCATCATAGCGTTCAGCCAACTTGAAAGCCCATAGGAAAATGCGTTTTTTCATGCCCTTCAGTTTGTCGCCCTTACGGATAAAGCCGTTATACACTTTCTCAATGACGCGAGGTACCGTAGTGAAATGCTCGGGCTTCACATCAGAAAGGTCGCGCATGATGGTACCGAAGTTCTCCACATAATAGGTGGAATTGCCAAGATAGAGATGGGTGTAAAGCACCGATCGCTCGTAGATATGCGACAAGGGCAAGAAACTCACCACCTTGTGCGAAGAAGGCACAGGGTAATGCGGTCCGTAGTTGGCCACACAACTCATCAGGTTGTAATGCGTCAGCATCACGCCTTTTGGCATGCCAAGCGTGCCGGAAGTATAGATGATGGTAGCCACATCCTCAGGAGCGACAGCATCCTTATGCGCTTGCAACGCGAGCTGGCTCTTTTTGTCGATTTTGACGGAAACCATCAGTCCACGCAAGGTCATCATGCCTTCCACGGGATTGAAAGCGAACTCTTTGGGACGCACAGGCATCTGGTCAAGGACAGGCTTCACCTTTTTATGAATAAGGGCACCTTCCTCAAAGACCACTTTGGGCTCGGCATGGTTGAGAATATGTTCGTAGTCGCTCTGACGGGCCGTTGGATAAATGGGCACCAAGATAGCGCCAATCTGCTGAGCTGCGAAATCCACCATGTTCCACTGGGGACAGTTGTTGGAAATCACCATCACACGGTCGCCCTTGCCCACACCCAAACCAATCAGTCCTTGGCTAATCACATCGGTCATTTTCACAAAGTCGCGGCTGATGTACTTCTTCCATGCTCCGTCCACCTTACACGCAAACATGACCTTCTTCTTGCCATATTTTTCAACAAACCTTGGCAGGAGGTCGAAAGTACGGGGAGGTATGTCGGGATAGGCCTGTACGGTTTTCCCTTTGTTGCTGTCCTTTTCCATATCTTTGAAAATTGTTGCGAAAATAAAAATAAATTTCCAACGACTCTATATATTATCCAAACGAGAGGTGATTTTTTGAACAAACGGGGTGATTTTTTCAACGAAATTTTTTTTGCAACTGATTAACCTAGAATGATTATTTTTGCACGGAAAAAACAGGCATGGTTTCCATTTTCGACGATATCACCCAAATTACGGAAGCTGAAGTACAAAGGATGTTGCCTTTGGTGGACGAGCAACGGCGCAACGAAGCTTTGCGTTACAAACACCTTTTCGGACAATTTGCCTGTCTGAAGTCGTGGCTGATGCTGAAAGAATTGTTGCGGCCATTGGGAGTCAATGATTTGAAAATGGAATTCAACGAACATGGCAAGCCGCTTTTGGTACAGCATCCTGACGTCCATTTCAACCTCAGCCATTGCAAGAACGGTATTGCCGTGGTGGTCGACTTCTCCCCTGTTGGCATCGACATCGAGAGTTTCCGAAGAGACAACCTCTCTCTTGTCCGCAAAACAATGAACGCCACAGAAGCTGAGTGGATACGTGCCTCAGCCCATCCCGTTGAGAGTTTTACCCAATTCTGGACCAAAAAAGAGGCTGTGGTGAAGCTACGCGGCACAGGCATCATCGACGACCTGCACCACATTTTGGATGGTGAAGGCTATCGATTGGAGTCGCACCTCAATCGAGAAAAGCAATATGCTTGGAGCGTTGCCTATTCCCATTAAACCCTAAAATAAAAAAGCCACCCAATTTGAAAGATTTGGGTGGCTTCTATAAATAGGTCGAATGGTCAAATCATCATTTGGCAGGGATATAGTCTTGAACTAGACGAATGAACAGAGAAGACATAACACCTGTATAGCCATACGACAGATTATTGTTCGTGATATCAAGGGAATATGCACGGTTTGACACACTTGTAGAAGACGAGGTCCAATACTTACCGCTTTGTCCAACGACAGGCAAAAAGACTACACCATTTGCTTCCAAAATAGCTCTTGTATCCGAATTAATAACATTACTGGAGTATGGCGCAGCAATCGTGTTTTCATTAACAACCCTGTAGACGCTTGACTTCCAGTCGTCAGGGAATAATAACAGACCATTAACGCCTTCTACATTCGCTTTAGCATAACGGATGCCAGATGGAGTTTCACGATAATGAGTAATATAAGTCCAACCTGCATAAGTTAAGTTACGCCAAATATCCCCAGCATTCCCATTGCTTATGATATGGTCTTCCAATGCTGTTTCCCAAGCAAAGAGATCATAGTTGCTGACACCCGAATAATCCCATTGGTTTTCAGCAAAATGCCAAGTATTATTAGATTGTTGGTATTGGAGGTTTCCTTGAGAGAACCACACCTTTTCTGTGTTGTTTATGGAGAACAGCCCACTCATGGCGCCAGTAGGTGTTGGAACCACACTTTCATCATTTATCAACACTTCGATTCCATTGGTGAAGAAAGCGTTTGGACTAATCGCAGGGATAGCGCCACGATAGCCATAATACACATTATTGATGTAGGCTCCGTCATCAGCGCCTTCCATAGCTTCCTGAGGCAGAAGAATCACCCATTTTTCGACCCAACTGTTGTGTGAGCCTTGTCCAAGGTTGATATAACCTTCATTATACTTTCCGTACTCAAACGAATCGCCATCAAAGCCAATTGTCACCACATGATTCACGCCACTGATATAAACATCATCATTGGACTGAACACCTTGGTACACCCTAAACTTCACCAAAGCGCATTTGTTACGCAAATAAGCAGTATAGAAGGTTTGCTGGCCGAAAGGTTCATTTGACGAGCCAAATGAAATCACAGGCAAATCCCATTGGTTATTTGAATAGTTTTCAGACTGATTGCTGATGTCAACCGAACAAGAGGTTGTCGAACCAGCAACGAGCGTTTCTGAAGGCTCAACATTGCCAAGAAAATAGAAACGAAGCAGTGAATCCGCGACAGCATTCGTCACGGTACCAACGAAATAGGTACCGTTATGAGTAAGTGTACCCACATATTTGCCTGCACTGGCCACATATAATTTATCTCCATTTTCAAAATTAACGGTTCCAATATTGGGATCCACGTCCACTCTTGAACCATTGCCACCCTTTACATCCAATGTAATCATAACACTTTCAGTCGTGTTGTTGGGCGAAGTCTGTTCTTTCTTGCACTGTGACAGGGACATCACCAATGCAAATGCCATCACAATAAAACTAATTCTTTTCATGCTTGATAACTGTTTATTGATTTGATTCATTATTTTTTCTCTTTTTTAACATCATATAACCGGCACCACCTAACAACATGACAACCAGTCCTTCTCCCAATGGAGTAGTATTGCCGAAAGTTTCGTTCGTGATGCCTACTTGAGTTTCACCAAAAGGTTGATTGTTGATATTATCGGTAGAAATCGAACCTCGGTTGAGAAGGCCGTTAGAATTCACTTCGGCACCTTCCCCAAAAAGGCCATGACCTCTATCAACCTGAGCGGGAACTGATAATGGATGCATAAAACACATACCACACAATAAAGAAAGCAGAATTGTCCTAAATCTTGCCTTTTTCATTTCTTTTTCATTAAGTTAGTGGCTGACTCCCCTCGCCACCATTAGTTGTTTGTTGAACCAAAACATACAGAAAAAGCGTAGGAATCAAATGCGACATACTCTCTTGGAGTTGTTCGACGCCTTCCCCATATGCCTACTGTTCAATTACTTATCCTTTCAGATAACCAACCGAAACGGCAGTGCAAAAATACTTAATTTTTTAATACTCGCAACAAAAAAAAAACAAGAGTTCATTTTTCAACAGACATACAAAAAACCGAGAAATCGTAAGATTCCTCGGCTAAAATATCTATGCTTCTGATTTTCAGAACAACCAAACGATCAAGCGATAATTGATCAAGCGATAATTCTAGTACCACAAGTCGGATCACCAAGTTTCGTTGCCTCAGTAATGATGGCCTCATGACCCGTTGACTCCACAAACAGGATGGCTGCGCGGATTTTGGGAGCCATGCTACCCTCGGTGAAATGACCTGCATCCAAATATTGCTTGGCTTCAGCGACAGTGATGGTATCGAGCGCCTTTTCGTTTTCCTTACGGAAGTTGATGTACACCTTCGGCACGTCGGTGAGAATGTAGAACTCGTCGGCACCAATCTTGATAGCCGTCATAGCGGAAGCCAAGTCCTTGTCGATGACAGCCTCAACGCCCACATGCACGCCATCCTTCTTGATGACGGGAATGCCACCACCGCCAACGGTAATGACGATATTACCTTCCTCTGCCAAACGCTTCACAAGCTTAATATTCTGAATGTCAATCGGCTTTGGAGAAGCCACCACCTTGCGCCAGCCTTTGCCTTTAGGATCTGCCTTATAGATAGCTCCAGTCTCCTTAGCGTAAGCCTCGGCTTCTTCTTCGGTATAATAAGGGCCGACGGGCTTGGTGGGATTCTTGAACATCGGGTCGTCCTTGTCGACAAGTACCTGGGTCACGAAAGTAACCACATTGCGGTCGATGTTTTCCTTCACCATCACCTTTTCGAGACCCATCTCAATCATGTAGCCGATTTGGCCTTGGGTCTCGGCGCCACAAACATCCATCGGCATGGCGGGCAAACCGAACATCTGAGAACCCGCTTCATTCTGGAGCAACACGTTGCCTACCTGTGGTCCGTTTCCGTGACCGATAACCAAATTATAACCCTGTTTCAGGAAAGGCAGCAATGACTCACAAGTGTCAGCCACGTTCTGCATCTGTTCCTGACAAGTTCCTTTCTGACCGCTTCTCAACAAGGCATTGCCTCCGAAAGCGACGACTGCTAATTTACTCATTATTATTTAAATATTTAAAGATTCAAAATTTAAAGATTCAAGATTCAAGATTTACTGATTTTGTGGCGCTTTGCGCAATTTCAAATATTAAATTTTGAATTTTGAATCAACTTTATTTTCTCTGATAAGTTACTGAATAGCCGTCCTGACCAAGCACCAGCTGCTTGTCGTCAAGGGAGATGATATCCAAAGTGTCGGCAAACTCATGAGGGTCGGAACCGTTAATCATTCCTCTAATAACCAACTGCTTGCCCAACTTTTCCCATGACTTGTATTCCCTGAAGCCCGTATTGATGGAAACCATCTCACCGTTTTCGAGCATCGTGAAGCCCACTTCGCCCAAAAGACTGCCTTCCGCGGCAGGCTCAACCCAAGTTCCTTCAATCGAAGGACGGCTGCATGAAGCAAAAAGCAGACCCATCATGCAAGCTAAAGCAATAAAAATCAAATGTTTATTCATCTTTTACTAGTATTTGATTTGGAGCGGCAAAGATAAGACTTTTTAATTCACAAAAGCAAGAAGTTCAATTCTTTTTGGCTTTTTTCATTCTATGCACCCATCTTTCAATCTCGCCAAGCCACAAAATCAGCGAAGTTCCAATGATGATACGCACCCACTCATCGAAGGGCAAGGGCACCACACTGAACATCTCACCACCGAAGGTGATGATAAGCACTTGGCCGACTGCTATTATTAATATGGTGAAGCCAAAGCCACTCCTTATGTCCTTGTCGAACAAGTTTTTAAACGCAGAGTCCATGGTGTGATAGGCTTTGGCGTTGAAGATATTCCAGAATTGCATGAACACGAAGATGGTGAAGAGCAAAGATAACTCCTTAGGTGTGAAATTGCCTCCCACATGGTGGAAATTGAAATAGCTGGAGAAATAGTCACGGAACGAGAACTCGGCCAATGAATCGACACCATAGTGCATGAAGTACTGGATGAAACCAAACAATACCGCAACAAACAGCAGTCCCACACCGAAGATGCGCCGCCCCATGTCTTTGGTGATAATGAAAGCCGTGCGCGAACGGGGCTTGTCCTTCAAAACACTTTGGTCGGGAGGCAAGGAAGCCAAAGCCATCGCAGCAAAAGTGTCCATGATAAGGTTGATCCAAAGCATTTGGGTCACGGTAAGCGGCGAATCCGTTCCCATCACAGCACCCAACAACACAATGAGGCAAGCTGCAACGTTGATGGTCATCTGGAACAGAATAAAACGCTGGATGTTAAGGTATAAAGAACGTCCCCACATCACAGCGCGAGCAATGCTCTTGAACGAGTTGTCCAAGATGGTGATGTCGCTGGCTTCCTTGGCCACCGAAGTGCCATCGCCCATCGAAAGGCCGATTTGCGCCTTGTTCAAGGCGGGTGCATCGTTGGTGCCATCGCCTGTCACGGCGACCACCTCCCCCCTTTCCTGCAACAGACGTACAAGGCGTTCCTTGTCAGACGGCCTCGCCCGCGACATGATTTTCAAGTCCTCGACACGCTCAAGCAACTCTTCGTCGGTCAACAAATTGAATTCCTTTCCCGTAATCATCTGTCGTTGTGGGTCATCAGTTTCTTTCCACAGACCTACCTGCCTGCCAATCTCTTTTGCCGTCCCAGGCGTGTCGCCCGTCACTATCTTAATGCTGATGCCCGCATTCAGACAGTCTTGAATGGAATCGGCCACATCATCACGGATGGGATCGATGATACCCACGATTCCGAGGAAACAAAGGTCTTCGATTTGCAGCTTCCCATTTTCAAACACCCGGTCCACATCCTCTTCCGAGAGGTATTTGTAGGCAAAGCCCAAGGTGCGCATCGCTTTGCTTTGAAATTCAAGCAACTTGACGTCGACTTCACCTTTCACACTTACAATATCCGACTCGCTGCTAGCCTTCCTGACCGTAGTACAACGCTTCATGATGATTTCAGGTGCTCCTTTCACATACAAAACGTATTCGCCCATGATAGGTGTCTTGACCACCGTTGCCATGTATTTGTACTTGGTTGTAAAAGGCAATTGTTTGACAATCACGGCATTGTCACGAATCCTGACAAAGTCCACATTATGGTCGAAAAGCCATAGCAGCAAGGCGCCCTCCGTAGGGTTGCCGACCACTTTCACTTTCTGCTTGTCGGAATAATCCAAGAAAGCCGTAGAATTGACTGCAATTCCCTCCGCCACGAGATTTCCCACTTCAGAATCATCAAGCGCTCCTCTTTTCAGACCATAGAAGAGACTGTCGCCTAGGCTCATACGGTTTTTGGTGAGCGTCCCTGTTTTGTCGGAACAAATCACCGTGGCTGCTCCCATTGTTTCACAAGCATGCATTTTACGAACCAAGTTATTGGTTTCCAACATCCTCTTCATGCTTAAAGCCAAACTCAATGTAACGCTCATGGGTAAACCTTCTGGCACAGCCACCACAACTAATGTCACGGCAATCATCAGTGTGTTAAGCAGATAGCGTGCAAAGTCCATCCAATTGAAAGGGGTGTCATTTTGGTAGATGAAATACATCAACAGACGCAAAACCACGATGAGCCCTGCAATGACATAGCTAGCTATGGTGATGCCATTACCGAGGCGGTCGAGCTGTTCATTCAACGGAGTTTTCACCTTGTTGTCGATCTGCGCACCGCGATACACCTTTCCCCATTCGGTGGAATCGCCCACTTTTTCAACCACGAACAAACCGTGGCCCTCCATTACCGAGCTGCCGCGACAGATATAGTTGGAAGGATAGGTAGCCTCTTCATTAAACTCCGATGCTTCTGTTGTCTTGCTGCACGAAGGCTCGCCTGTCAAATCGGATTCATTCACTCTCAGGGAAATAGCTTCCATCAAGGTCCCATCTGCGGGCACTTCATCACCCGTCTCCACCACCACCGAGTCGCCCACGACGACGTCTTTCCTCTCAATCCGCTGTATCATTCCATCGCGGAAGACCGTTACCAACTGCTCATCTTCCGTCTGATTCAAAATGTCGAATTTCTTGTTGGCACTAAGTTCAAAGACAAAACCCACGGTTGTGGCCAACATCACCGCAACAAAAATGCCCAAAGGCTCAAGCAAAACGTGCATGCCTTCGGCTCCAGTAAACAATTGATATAAAGAAACAGCCACCGATAGCAACAAGGCAATCAACAAGATACGGATAATTGGATCCTCAAACTTCTCCAAAAACTGCTTCCAAAGCGGGTCTTTTACGGGCGGCGTCAACACATTGTCGCCATATTTAAGCCGGCTTCTTTTAACCTCGTCTTGTGTCAAACCGCTTCTATAATCTCTTGCCATGATTCAATTTTTACTATTTTTGCATTGTAAAAAACGGCGCAAAAATACAATCTCCTGCAAAACTGAAAAAAGGTTGTAAGGTTACAACCCAAAATCTGAGAAGATAAAACGATGAAATTCAAGGAACAACATAAAACCGCCTTAGCTAAGGTACTCTCTGACCTCGTGCAGTGCGACGGGATTGTCAACCAAGGCGAGATAGACTTCCTTCAGCGCGCCTATTCCGTCTTTAGCATCACGCTCACGAGCCGCAAAAAATCCACCAACATCAGCCTTTCGGAGGCGGTCAGAACACTAAAGACCCTTGGCGATGAAGAGAAAAGCGCCCTCCTTAGGGTACTTCAGATGCTTTCCATGTCGGATGATGACCTGGCCGGAAACGAATCGCAGTTCATCACAGCGCTTCTACTCTCCATAGGGATTAGAATACCTGAAATCGAAAGCATCAAAGCCGAATTTGTGTCCATCCCCAACCTGAGTTTCGACACGAGTAATGCCGTCCTTTATGTTGAACCTTATTATGATCAAAACGTCAACGCCAGTATCGAACGCGATTACGATGCCATCTGTAAAGCCATCAGAACTTTGGGACGCGAGTTCTTTTACTTACCCCATGTCATCCGCGACCTGGAAAACAAAAAAGACACCTTCCGCAATACGCTTAGTTACCTCGAGCCCACCCTGTCTGAAGAACAACTCGACCATATCAACCGTAATTTGGCGCAACTCAGCAGTGTCTTCTTTTCCAAAGAAATCTTCCTCAACCACCTAAACGCCAACGGATTAAACATCGACAAGCCCGCGTTATTCCTGAAAATCAGCACGCCGATAACTGGACGTGGACAAGATTTCCTCATCATCGAGATTAACGGAAGCCCCTTGGAAACACTAAAAAGCGTCATTTGGCTCAACAATCATATCCTCACCATCGACCCACCTGTGGAAAACGACAGAGAAACGCGTCTCATCGCAAAATTCAAAGCTCACTATGGTGACGCAATCCATGACGAGTTGCAATACAGCGGGCTACACAAGATCATCATCGACACTGTATTGAAATACAATGCCTCCCACCAAATCAGCCGTCTATACATCACCAAGCATGGGAGCCTCTTCCTCACCGACCGTAACAACACCGAAGTGAAGATGCCAGCGCTATGCAAGGCTTTATATATCTTTTTCCTTTTCCACGAGGATGGCATCTCGCTGAACTACCTAAACGACCACAAATCAGAACTTTATTCCATCTACAAAGGCATTTCCACCTATGGCGACGAAAAACTGCTGACCAAAGCCATCGACAACCTGACTGATTTCATAGGCTCCACCATGAACACCAACCTTTCGCGAATCCGTAAAGCCTTCCGCGATGTGTTGGGCGACGATGCCTCACCCTACCTCATTAAAGGCGAAAAAGGCGGACGAAAAATCATCCACCTTAATCGCGACCTTGTCGTGTTTGAAGACCGCAAGGCTTTCGAATGGCATAAGGTTTAAGCCATCCGTTTTTCCAAGAGGAAGCTCACATCTGAGTTCGGGTCGATTTCAACCGCCTCTTTACCATAGCGCATAATGACCATCTTCTTGCCACCTTTAAGCTGCATCTGGCCATCGGTCACCCAAAGCGCCGAGGCTTCACGTAGACCTACAACGGTCATGTCCTGGTTAACTGCAAGATACTCGTTGATACGGTCCTGACGCGTCTCACCACCATGTTTGATCATCTTGTCGATTTCTGGATGTGGGTCAAGATAGTGCGGGTTGATTTGGAAAGGAACGAGGTTGAGGCACTTGAACGATGCCGGCTCCACAATAGGCATGTCGTTGGTGGTGCAAAGCATGGGGCAAGCCACGTTTGAGCCAGCACTCCAGCCCATGTAAGGCACGCCTGCCAAAGCATGGTTGCGGATAGCTTCCATGAGTCCGTAGCGATGCATCTCGGCAACAAGATGGAAGGTGTTGCCACCACCCACAACGATGCAGTCAGCCTCGTTGACGGCCTTCACCTTGTCGTCGAAATGATGAACGGAAGTGAAGTTCTCGAGACCAAACTTGGTGCGGAAGACATTCCTCACTTTTGACTCATAGGCATCGTAGCTCTGAGGATAGGCCATACCTCCAATATTGACGCCGGCAAAAGGAATAAAGATGATACGGCTCTCCTTATTAATATGGTTCTGCAAGCAGAACAACTCGATTTGGGTCGAAGCCCAAGCCAGATAATTCTCACCGAAGTTGGTCGAATTGCTAATTAGTAATAATTTCATGGTGTAAAATGTTGGTTAACGATGGCGCAAAGATAGCAAAAAAGTGATTGCCTTTACAATAAAACATCGAAATCACATTCCTTGTAACAAAATTATCAATTTGATTATCAAATATTTGTAATAAACAACAAAAATTTTCATGAATTTTTGCTTGCATGAATAAAAAAAGCTGTACTTTTGCAGTGTCAAAAACGACTGGACTAGTAGCTCAATTGGATAGAGTCCCTGACTACGGATCAGGCGGTTGTGGGTTCGACTCCCGCCTAGTTCACACGAAAGGTTCCGCAAAAAGAACCTTTTTTTGGCCCATTCGACTAGCGGTTAGGTCGTAAGTTTCTCACACTTAAAACAGCGGTTCGATTCCGCTATGGGCTACATAAATAATCCGCAACTTGTTCAAAATCAAGCTGCGGATTTTTCTTTTGCCCCAAATTTGCCCCAACCGCTCAAAGTGCTTTGTCTTTTATGCCTCATTTATCGTCATCAAAAGACTCTGCCGCCAAGCTATATTCCGTCCCTTCTTCGTAATCGGAATAAGGAACCATGGGTATTGACGACGTATCATCATCAAAGTCAGATGCTTTGTTTTTCTTGAAATTCTCCGCTTGCTCAAAGATGGCCCTAAAGACTTCGTCGCGTGTCGCGGGCGGGTATTTGTGCTTGGCAAGGGTGAGAATAATCTGCACCTTCAGTTGGGCTTTGATGTCAGCTTTCTTGTCCCAATCGATGTATTGGGTTTTGTCGTCCACCACTTCTTTCACGTCTTTGGCAAGGGCAATGTATTGTTCCTCAGTGTATTCATCGAGAAAGCCATACTGCTCGGCGACGGATTTCAAGATATCATAGAAGGCTTTCACCTCAATGTCGGGAATGCCTTCGGGCAATTTGTTCTCTTTCTTAATTTCCTCAAACAGGTCTGCCAACTGCTTGGCCACTTCCGTGACGATTTCATCGGCCAATACGATATCATCGGAGCGGTCGTTGTATTTGTCAATAATGCCTTTCAATCGGTCGGTGAAGCTAACAGCCTTGATCTTGTTCACTCTCTTCACGCTATCGATGACACGCTTCAGCAGTTGTTCCATCAGCTTGATTTTCGTGTTCTGATAGGGCAATCGTTTTAGCTTTTCCATATATTGGCTTGCCAGCAAGTCGATTTGCTCCGTGTCGTCGAGACGCATTGTGTTGATGGCCACGACTTCTTCAGAGATAAGTGCTTCATTGACCAGTTTCAAAACGTGTTTGTTCATCTGTGTTGCGTCGGGCGATTCGCCCGTTGTAGTCTTGTAGATGACCGAACGCACACCTGTGAAGAAATGGACATCGTTAATTTCATCTTTAGTGATGCGCTCGTCGTTGTTGCACATGTTGTAGGCCGACTTCATGATAATGGTGTGCTTCATGAAGCGCTTTTCCAACTCCTCGGTCTGCTGAATGCGCTCGGCGGCCATTTGCAGGGCATCAAGCTGCTCCAATGGCGTTCCAGTGAAGAACTTGGAATAGTCGAAGCCGTGGAACATACGCCTCAACAAATCAAGTTCGTCCTTAAACAACTTTACGGCATTGTCGATGGTTTCCACAGGAGTCTCAATCTGTCCGCCATTGGCGTATTTCTTCATCGCCTGGTTGAATTTCTTCTTGATGCCCAAGTAATCCACAATGAGTCCTTTGTCCTTGCCTGGATAGTTGCGGTTCACGCGGCTGACGGTCTGAATCAGCGTGTGCATCTGCAAAGGCTTGTAACAATACATGGTGTCCAAACAAGGTACATCGAAACCCGTAATCCACATATCGACCACGATGGCAATCTTGAAGTTCGATTTCTCCTCCTTGAATTGTAGGTCGAGTTTCTTTCTGTCCTCGTCAGTGCCCAGAAGATTGTACAGTTTGGGGTCGTCGTCTTTCTGCCGGATGAAGACCATCTTAATCTTCTCCATAGGCTTGATTTTTTCAGACTCCTGTCTCGTGAGTTCCTCGCCATCGCCACACACTCTCACCTCGGCCCATTCGGGGCGCATAGCGATGATTTCCTTGTAGATGGCATAGCCGATTTCCCTTGTGGCACACACAATCATGGCCTTGCCTTTGACGGTGCTGCCTTCCTCCACACGGCGTTCATAGTGATGGATGAAGTCGTCGGCCAGCCGATGGATGAGGTCGGGACTGCTGAGCAGGATGCTCATCTGTGTCATGGCTCGCTTGCTCTCCTCGATTTGGTAATCGGTGGCACCTTCTTCGGCACATTGGTCGTAGTAGGCTTCGATCTGCTTGATGAGTTCGCTGTCGGCAAACACATGCGAGGCACGGCCTTCGTACATGATGGTCTTGGTGATGCCATCGTTGACGGCCTCAATCATGGAGTATTCATCAACGATACCGCCGAAGACCTCCAAAGTCGGGTCGATGGGCGTGCCGGTAAAGCCGACGTAAGTGGCGTTGGGCAACGAGTCGCGGAGGTATTTGGCAAAGCCGTAGGAACGCCTCACGCCTCTGTCGGTAATCTCCACTTTTTCCTCTATGCCCGTCTGCGAGCGGTGGGCTTCATCGCTGATGCAGATGATGTTGGCACGGTTGGAAAGCAGGTTGATGTCCTTGGAGAACTTCTGTATGGTGGTGAGAAACACGCCTCCACTGGTGCGACCTTGCAGCTTGTCTTTCAAGTCCTCGCGGCTTTCCACCTGCTCTATCACGCTATCGCCGACAAACTGTTTGGCGCTGAGCAGCAGCTGGGAGAGCTGGTCGTCGAGGTCGGTGCGGTCGGTGATGAGGATGATGGTGGGGCTGCACAAGGCCTTGCTCTTCATCAGCAGGCGCGAAAGGAAGAGCATGGTGTGCGACTTTCCGCAACCCGTGGCTCCGAAATAGGTGCCGCCCTTGCCATCGCCACCCGCATTGAGCTTGCTGTGGTTGAGGATGTTCTGATAGAGCGAGCGGGCAGCGAAATATTGCGGATAGCGGCAGATGAACTTGCGCTCGTCCTTCGAGGTGTCGGGGAAATAGATGAAGTTGTGAATGACGTCGATGAGACGGTCCTTGCGGAACAGGCCTGCAATCATCGTCTTGAGCGACGAAATGCCGCTGTCGGCCTTGTCCTTGGCGTTGACCTTGCGCCAGGCATAGAAGAACTCGTAAGGCGTGTAAAGCGTGCCGAACTTGTTGTTCACCCCGTCGGAGATGACGATGAAAGCTGTGTATTTGAACAAAGCCGGAATATCGCGACGGTAGCGGATGGTGAGTTGCTTGAAAGCATCCTCGATGGTCGTGTTCTGCTTGAGTGCGTTCTTTAACTCGAACACCACCATGGGCAGTCCATTGACGAAAACAATGGCATCGGGGATACGGTGTTGGTTGCCGACAATGTCGAACTGGTTGACGACTTTAAAAAGGTTATGTTTCTGGTTCGGTTCGTCGAAGGCGATGGGATAGATATAGAGGTTTTGTTTAGTGGGGTCTTCCCTTTTCAGCGAAAAGCCGTCCATGAGCAGGTGGATGGTGTGTTTGTTTTCGTCATAGAGCGAGCCACCGGTTTGCTGCATGATGACGCGGATAGCGGTCTCCACCTCTTGGTCGGTGATGCCATCGTTCTTGTAACGGTTGTGCAGATATTCCGCCAAGTCGTCGCGCAGCACCACCTCATCGAGGTTGCGCACGATGTCCTCACCTTTCATATACTCATAACCTTGCTCTTGCAGCAGGGCAATGATGGACTGTTCTAATTGGCTTTCGTTGAAGTATGGCATAAGCGACAAAGTTTGTTATTTCTCCAATTGTTTTAGCTTTTCCAATAGTTCAAAAGCCTTAAACACATTTGAATATGACGCCCCGTCTTCTCCAAAAAACTTGGCACGATTATTCGCCAACTCAAGTTTCCCATCTGCACAAAGGTCCGACACCCATTTCAACTCCTCTAAAAACTTTGCCTTTTTCTCGTATTCAGGTATATGTTTGCGTAATTCATTCTCCGTAGCAGCAGAATCCTTAAAGTGTCTATTCGTGTTTTCGAAGTGCAACAAGAACCAGTATTCTATTGAGGTGAGACTGTCGCAAAGCACAACATTTTTCTTAGAGGCATACTTTCGGCGAATTACTTCCAGTTTTTTCTTTTCAGCTTCATTTCTGTGGGCAACATCCGCGTCAAAAACGGCAATGGCAAAACCACCATCCGTAATGGCTTCTGCTATCTTTTTATCCATCTCGACAAGCGAGGTGACAGAAAAATAGTATGGCTTTATTGAATAATGGTAGCCGAACAAGGTACGAATATGAGTGAAATAGTATTGTTCGGTCAATCCCTCGCCCAATATGGTAACCGAATGATTCTTTTGGCTCCTATTATCAATCCGTCTTGCCATGATTATAGATCAATTTGAGGAACGGCACCAAAATTACCTTGATTGTACGCCTTTTGAATTGAAGACAAGCGGTTCAAGCCTCGGAATTCGGCTAAGGAATAGACATCCGTATGCCCAGAATCCAGTTTTTCAGTAAACCATACGCTATCTTTGCGGAAGATGCGTTGATCATTCTGTTTTGATATATCATTCAACAGCGGATCATAATGAGTGGTTACCATCAACTGGGAACGAGAGTTCTTTCGTAGAAAATCCAAAAGAATAAACCGCAATAACTTTGGATGCAAAGAGTTTTCAACCTCATCAATTGCAAGAAATGCATTGTTTTGCTGAGCATAATAAACGGCTGTTTCTATACCAAAAGTGCGGTGCGTACCCAATGACTCCAAATCTTTTGGAAGATAAAATTTCGAAATCTGACTTTTGACGGTGACGGCATGCTCAAACGAGGTGTCGTAACGAGTAAGTGTCTTCTCTTTTCTCATCCTATCTTTCTCTGAAGCAGGAAGCGTTTCATCATTCAAGAACAAACTCAGATATTGTTCTGGTATAGCTTCTTTGACTAAATCCGTTTTGACATCTGTAATATTAAAATCAGCTTGTTTCAGAAATCCTAATAGATGTGCTTTCAAACGGGCGTCATTAGTCATTTGGCGCTCAGCGTATTCAAACAATGCAGTTTCCGGGACAATAACAGGCATGATCTGGCCTAACAGCCATTGCTTAGCCGCGTCAATCTCGGGAAGGGTGACATTCACTTTATTACGAGCGGCAAAAAATGACATGTTTTTAAGACACTCTACAGAGATTTTCTCCTTTTCTATGGCACTGATTTTTACAGGAGTACCAAAATGGATAATTGACTGCCCGTTTTCGAACCCACGGTCAAAAAGCATTGTAGGTTGTACGCTGTTATAAACAAACAACTTTTCAAGAAGGACAGCGTGTTTGTCTATTACAAGTTGGTACCAATATTTTGTGTTTCCAACATAAAAAACGATTCCAAACTCAGAAGGTTTGTTGGGCGTTTCATTATCTAATAGGAAAGGAACCGTTTCAGTCCCCATATCCACAGACGGTGGAATCACTCGCCAAAAAGAGTCAAGGTATCTAAAAACAGATAAAAGATTTGACTTACCCGAAGCATTTGCACCATATATCATAGCGAATCTAAGCAATCGCACTCCTGGAGCGACTTCAACCACTTGATAGTCTTCAGCGAAAGTGTCTTTTGTTGCCTCGAAACTAAAAACTACTTCATCTTTGAAAGACAAGAAATTTTTTATCCTGAATTCTTGTATCATCGTTATGTGATTTAAAAATGGGGCGACAAATATAGAAATAAAAACCCAATATCACCATTTTTATTTCCAAAAATGAATGATATTGGGCTATTTTTGAAAAGAAAACAGTCTTATTGGAATAAATTATGGAAGAATTTATGCAGTTTTGATTTCTTCTTTTTCTTCTTTTTGCCGTATTCCTTGGCCCAACAAACCTGCCCTTTTTGAATCCAGTAATGGCTATGACATGGTAGATTCCAATTGCCTATTGAGGGATACAACGAAACAGTTTTCCCATTGTACGATAATATCCATCCTTTGTGTTCATCAAAAGGAGTCACCACTTCATTCCCACATCCGCAAGCACATTTATGAATGGCCACGTTGTATTTCAATGAGATATACAATACGTCATCCTCGAGTTTGCTTTTTTCAGGAATGTTTTCAACGAAACAATGCTTCATGATGATTTAGTGTTTTAATAGTCTCATATCGTTAATCGTAAGAACAACTTCATCAGATGAATCTTGTTCCAATTTATCATAAAAGCCTTTTGTCTGTTTCCATTTGATAACAGCAAGCGCTGCATTCAAGGCATTTAATTCGGAGATTTGAACATTGGTCTTATAAACAGCATCTGCCGCAGGATCCTCTAAAGGAATGTTGACTTTGGCTTCTTCGAAGTTATCCGGGTTGCAATATGTTGTCCTTATCGCCCCCAGTATTGAACTTTCATTTACAATTAGTTCCATCCCTGTATCGACAAAAGATTTGTCATTATACCCAAGGAAGTCGACGACTAACTTCCTGGCCTTTCCATTGTCAATGCAAACAAAAACAAAATCAAATTCCAATAGCTGGTCGATATTGTCTACTGTCAAGTATTCGGCATGTGGAACTATCCCGTCTCTCATGTTGTCATATTTGCCTGCAAAATACTCCGTCTTTTGCTGCCGCGAACACAACTCCTCAAAAGATGCCGCTCCTGGTGCTCTAAATGCATTGTGTGTGCAAAAAACATCGCCATCAAAAAGATGGATTTCTTTTACAGGTGTTTTCGCCACAAAATCCAACACATATGAGCCAGTTCCACCTAAACCAATAATTGCTATTTTTTCGTTTTTCAATTTATCATTGATGGCTTGGATGTCATACCTAGTGGACATTGTGTCAATATACTTGAAGGGGCTGGCGTTGTTATCAGGCCGAATCGGTTTGAAAATTTTTGCAGTCAAGTCCTTGTTCATGTGTTCAGCGGGTCGAGAAATGATAGATTCGTAACGACTGATTTTTTCGTAATATGAGATCTCTCTCCCATTTGATGGTTTATTTGACAAGTAATGATCTGCAATTAATCCACTCCCCAAGTTGACTTTGTTTGAATTATTAACCACACCATTAATGGGAGAACCGTCGATATTGCAAGGTCGTAATCCAATAAAATACGCAGTATGGTCAAATGGCACGTTAAGTTTCATGCCAGAAAGATTTAGTTTTGCCACAAGCGCTCCATCATCTTTGGGCGTGGGTGTCCCATTAATATTGGCTACATAGGGGATGTGGTGGATAACTAAGTATCCACCAACCATCTCCAGGTCGTACCCTTCGTTCTGAAGTTTACGCAAGTCCTCGTTATGATTGACAAGTTCCTGTAACATTGAAATTCATTTTATTGCAAACTACAACAACTTGACCTTTAACGACAAAACCTTCTGGGTTTTGTGCAGGACCATTTGAATAGGTAATGGTATAAGCCATATTCCCTGCTGCATTACCAAAGGCGAGCATAACTAACTCGTCGTAAGAAATTTCAGGTTTTTCCCAGACGTGTTCGCGTGAGTTGACAATAATCACCACTTGCTTGTCTTTGGAATAAAACTTTTCAATTCCCGGATTTGATAAATCCACTTGCTGGTTGTCGGAAATCAGTTCATCTGGTTGATGCCCTTTACCTTCTAAATACAAATCTGCGGTTGGCTCAATTCCGCCTAATTGTTTGATTTGTGAGCCTTGAATCAATGGCTCTTCCCATTTGTAATTTGTGCCATTGACCATTAAATGATAAAATTTTTTCATAAATAATATATCTATAATTTATACTTAGTTTAGAGTTTGTTTCCGATAACTACTCAAAAAACTCGTTTATGGCTTTAACCACATTCAACAAGGCTATAGCCTTCACTTTGACATTTTTCTTTCTTTTTCCTTCTCCTTCCCTTCAAGGATACACCTTTTGGGATATGACTCCACCTCCTTTTTATTTTGATGATTCCAAGAGAATGAAGGCCTCTCTTGACGACCTTAGCTTCATGCTGCTCTATAATTAATCAAATCCCGTGCCAAATCTATTTTTATTTTCAATAATTACATAAAAATAGCAAATTTTCAATATAAAAAGCGACAAAATGTCATTTCTATATTAAAATATGACATAAATATGTCAAATTAACGAAATCCTGCCAAAGTGTCTTTATTTCCCCATCCTCGCCAATAGCAAAGACTGTAATTCAGTTAATTTCTCGTTCTCTTTTTGCTTTAAAATCATGTCATTATCTAAAGTTACAATTATATTATCAAAATCTTTAATCGCTTTTTCATTTGGTATCAACAATTCCATTTTTTCAATATTATAAATAGGTAACTTGCCCTGTACTCCTCCAACAACATTTTGTTCAATCGCAAGCTGACCTTCTTTTGAGGTCAAAAAAGAATAAAGATAATGATTTGAAACACTTCGAAAATCAACTAGCTTCACACAATTTTCCGTCAGGTTTGCATTGTCTAATGTAATATCAACAACATTAGTACTCCCAATAGTTCCAACTATTGAAATAATAACATCACCTTCGTTTACTATGTATTGACGGATTTGGGATTGAACATCATCCCCTACATATTGGAACTCTCTATTCAATATCACATATTTGGAATTGCACATGTCAGCAACTTTAATATACGGATGTGAGTTTTTATCACATTGTAATTCAGAACCTTTAGGCAATCTCTTCCCTCCTTTTATGTTAGCTACTTCTCCCAACGTCCCCCTTCTCCACCCCTCCGGCAGATTCTCCTTGTCAATCCCATCCACGAACATCTTGCGGTACAAGGCCTGCGCGGTCTCTTCCAAACGGGCAATCATCTGCTCGTTGAGGCGGATGCGGCGTGTCAGCGTCTCGTATTCCGACACGATTTCCCGCTGCCGCTCAATGCTCGGAACTGGAAGCTGCACGTCGCATAATTCATCCCAATCAAATACCTCGCGTGCGCTGCCGTGAGAATGGAAACGAGCATAACGGTCGAACTCCGGACGTCGAAACCACATCATCAAATACTCTGGCAACAATTTCTCACTATCCACAACCTCAAACACAGTATAAGCTTGCGATATAATGGCTTCATCGCAATCTTCCAACAAAGCGACAGCAATTTTGTCACCACGACGAGACGTGTCGGCAATATACACAAATTGCCTTTTTTGGACGATTTTATAATTGGACATATCCGTTCCAATGGTGTTAGCAATGGAAGGGAAGAAGTTCTTTTCAACACTCACACCAAGTAGTTCCGTCACCTTCAACTCCCTGTTGCGGACATTCACCTCTCTGATATAGTCGCCTAAACGCTGGTAATTCTTCATGGCTCAGTCCTCCTGCTCGTAATAGTATGAATAGTCGATGCCCTTCATGAAGATTTCGCGGTCGTCGACGCGGTCGGTCAAGGCCTGCTGCAGCAGGGCTTTGATACGTGAGGCATCCGTCACGCTGCGGTGCATGGCTTCTAATCTGAAGTCGTGAGTGACACTCACGAGTTGAACACCTTCCTCGGTCAATTTCTTTTTCAGCCAACGCCAATAGTTACCGGCTTTCTTGTAGTCCTCTTCGTCGTTGATAGCTCGAACAATATCCGTGGCAGAGAACCACCATTTGGCGTTCTCCTCGTCCCAGACGGCACGAACCTCATAGTCATTATAGAAACGTATGGATTTCTTGCTCATAGCGTGTACCCTAACTTTTCAAAGAGGTTCTTCAGTTCCTGTTTGCTCTCTTCTTCCTGTTGCATCAGGTCGCGCATCTCGGCTTGCAACTCTTTCATCTTCGTGTCGAAGTCGATTTGCTCGTCGCGGTTGACAAACTCGATGTACTTGCTCGGCACCAACGAATAGCCTTTTTCCGCTATGGTCTGCATCTTTACCGACTGACAGAATTCCGGTGTGTCCTTATAGGTTTGTTCGTAGCCTTCCTGTTGCCAGTTGTGATAGGTGCGGGTCACGGTGTCGCGTGTCTCAGGGTCCAACTCGACATATTTTTTCTCAAACGGAATACCCATCTGCCGCAAGTCCATAAACAGCACTTCGCCCTCGCGGTCGCGGTAATGCATCTCCACGCCGTTTTTCTTCACCACTCGTGCCTTCTTGTTGTTGTTCAAGATCCACAGCGTCACGCTGATATCAGTGGAATAAAACAGGTTTCTCGGCAGGATGAGGATGGCCTCCACCTTGTCGTTCTCGATGAGTTTGCGACGGATGGCCAACTCGGTACCGTCGGCACTCAAAGCGCCGTTGGCCAACAGGAAACCCGCCACGCCGTTGGTGGAGAGTTTGGAAAGGATGTTCAAGATCCAGCCATAGTTGGCATTCGAGGTCGGCGGCAGTTCGTAGCCGCTCCAACGGGCATCGTTGGTGAGTTGGTTCTCCTCGCGCCAGTCTTTCTGGTTGAAAGGCGGATTGGCCATGATGTAGTCTGCTTTCAAATCCTTGTGCTGGTCGTTGTGGAAGGTGTCGCCTTGTTTGATGTCAGCCGAAATGCCACGGATAGCGAGGTTCATGCGGGCCAACTTGAAGGTGGTGTTGGTGTTTTCCTGACCATAAACGCTCACATTCTTTTGGTTGCCATGGTGCGCCTTCACGAACTTCATCGACTGCACAAACATACCACCTGAACCACAACATGGGTCATATATCTTGCCATCATACGGCTCGATGAGCTCAGCGATGAGGTTGACAATGGATTTTGGCGTGTAGTATTCTCCCTTACCCTTGCCTTCAGCAATAGCGAACTTACCCAAGAAATACTCGTAAACACGTCCAATTAAATCATTCTCCGAGTCCTTGACGGTATCCAGCTTATTGATTTCATCGAGCAGTGAGGCAAACTTGGTCTTGTCCAAACCGAGGTTGGAGTAGTAGTTGCTCGGCAATGCGCCCGCCAGTTGCTTGTTCATCTTCTCGATGTTGGTGAGCGCGTCATCGATGATTTGGAAGATGTTGGACTGCTTGGCGTTCTCCATGATGTAGGTCCAGCGACATTCGGGGGTCAAGTAAAACACATTCTCCGCCGTATAGAACTCCACTTGGTCGATATATTCCTTCAACCCTTGTTCAACAAGTTCCTGCTTGCGTTGCTCAAAACGGTCGCCAGCGTATTTGAGGAAGATCAAGCTCAATACTACGTGCTTATATTCTGCAGGTTCTACAGCTCCGCGCAGTTTGTTGCACGACTCCCACAGAGCCGCTTCCATGGTTTTCTCTTGCTTTTTATTGGGTTTGGTTTGTTTTGCCATAATGCTATTGCTATATCAATTCTTCTCTATTATTAGCGTAACAGAGTTTTGCAAAGATACAAAAAATGCAAACTACACCAAAAGTTTTACTATAAGAATGACAAAACATTCCTTTTTTTCCTACATTTGGCGCATGAAATCAACCATAAATAATCACACTATGAAGAAAGCTTTTATTCTCTTTTTCGTATTGCTCTGTAGCATAGGCATCTATGCGCATCCCATCGGGGTCGACAGGGCAAAGAACTTGGGCTTGGCCTTCGTTAACGCCAACCTTAACCAAGCCTGCCAACTTACTGACCTACAGCTTGTCTACACAGGCACAACATCACGGGGCGAGACCTCGTTTTATGTCTTCAACTTCGGGAACACCGGCTTCGTCATCCTCTCCGCCGACGACTGTTACCGTCCCATCGTGGGTTATTCCGACGAGGGCATTTTTGAGACCGAGAACATGTCGCCCGAGCTGGCCTATTACCTCAACTCCATCGCCGAAGGACGCAGCCAAGCACGTAAAACCGTGCAAAGTGCTGAAGTCGCCGTGGAATGGGAGATGCTCAAAGAAAGCGGAAAGCTGCCTTCGCGCAACCGTGGCAAAAAGGCCAGTTTCTTGGTGGAGACCCGTTGGAACCAAAGTGAGCCTTACAACTGGTTCTGTCCTCCTGCCCCTGGCGGTTCCGGTGGAAAAGCCTATGCAGGTTGTGTGGCTACAGCCATGTCACAAGTGATGAAGTATTGGAACCATCCCACCATTGGATCCGGAAGCCACTCCTACAACCACCAAGGTGAAACGCTGACGGCCAACTTCGGCGAAACGACCTACGATTGGGACAACATGCCCCTCTCCATCAATCTTTCCTCACCCCAAGAGCAAATCGACGCCATTGCCTATTTCATGTACCACTGCGGCATCGCAGTTGACATGATGTATTCCGGTTCGGGCAGCGGCGCCTATTCGGAAGACGTGCCTGATGCCATTCTCATGTATTTTGGCTACTCCAACAAAGCCCGACTCCGCAAACGTGACAGCTATTCGCTGGAAGAATGGCAAGCCATGCTGAAAGACAGTTTCGACCAAGGCTGGCCGGTCTATTACTCAGGCAACAGCTCCGACGCCGGCCACGCCTTCGTTTGCGACGGCTATGACGAAAACGACCTCTTCCACTTCAACTGGGGCTGGGGCGGTAGCAGCAACGGCTGGTTTGTGGTCGACGAAATCGACTACAACAGCGGTGCTGACGCCATCTTCAACTATGTGCCTGCCGAGGTCTTCGACAACACGCCCAAACCTGTCACCAACTTTACCGCTATTCCCAACGGCGACGATGCCTTCACGGCCACGTTGAGTTGGGTCAACCCTACCCTCACCCTTAACGGAGATGTCATCGACACCTTGAGCCAAGTCATTATCATGCGTGATGAAACCATTGTGAAAGTGTTCGAAAACCTTACCCCTGGAGAAGCCATGACTTACGTCGACCCAGTGAGCGCCCCCATTCTGGTCAACTATACCATCTACCCTGTCTACAAAGGCAACAACGGCAAGAAAATCTATTTCAACGAAGTCAACCTCGGTCCGACCTGTCCATGGACTGTCACCACCACGAGCCATGGAGAAGGATGGAATGGTGGCACACTGACGATGTATAATTCAGCAGGCATCATGTTCGCCAAGATTGCCCCCGAACGTGGCGAAGAAACCACACACGAAATCGACATGGCCATGGGACGAGTCAGGTTCGAATGGTCAGCACCTTCTGACTCTGTAGACCTCAGTTTTGTCATCAAAGACAGCGAAAGCAATACCATCTTCAAATATGAAGGGTCATCCGCCGACATGCCCATTGGCACTTTCTTCATCGCCAACAATGCCTGTGGCGAGACCAGCGAAATCGTCAACCTCCCTTCCGACCTTGCTGCCGAAATCGACGGTGAGGACATCAAACTCAGCTGGACAAGTGTCGCTGACCCGGGTTACGGCTACAACATCTATCGCGACGGCCTATTGTACTCCATGGTCGCTGAAGGCACCTCCTTCTTGGATAAGAATGCTGCCTTTGAAGGTCACTGTTATCACCTTACGTTGTTCACCGAAACGGGTGAATCGGATGCAACGGAAACCGTCTGCGCCATGGCTGAAGGCGAATGCTTGGCTCCAAAAAACTTCACCTACGAGCGACTTGAAAACGGCAGGTTCAAATTCTCATGGGATGCTGCCGAGGGCGAGAATCTCACAGGATACAGGATTTACAGGAGGGAGTTAGGTGACGAATACAAGTTAGCCAAATCGTTGACAGCCACCTCATTCACTGAATCAAGCAACAACTATTCCGGGAAGGTCTATTTTTATAAAGTCAAAGCCATCTATCAAAGCACCCAATGCGAATCCGCTTTCGCCACCGTGCTCGACCATCCCGAATGGCGTGAGCTTGAAATCAACAGGACTATGGTCCCGATGCATCTTAAATCCAACTACAACGACACAGGTGAACTGGTGCTGGAATGGCAACCAGCCTACGCTGCGGATTCCTATAACATATACTGCAACGGCGAAAAGATTGCCTCCAATGTAACCGAGACCAACTATGTTGTCAACATGGAAACGGAAACCAGCGGAGCCATGTACTACGTCACTGGTGTTCAGGGCGAAGTGGAGTCGAGCCCTTCCAACAAAGTCTATTACGGTAACTATGGTGTCAATCATTATCTTGACGAGGTCATTGAAGTCTTCCCCAATCCGGCCAACGAAACCGCCACGGTGACCGCCCCTGGTTTGAACAGCATTGTCCTTTACAACATCTTAGGACAAGAAGTGTTGAAGGCCATAGCAAACAACGGTACATGCAACCTTGAACTATCCGGATTACAAAAGGGCGTCTACCTCATCAAGGCCTACACTTCCCTTGGCAACTGCATCCAAAAACTCATCATAAAATAATTTGCATCATGAAAAAAACAATCATCATAATAACAGCTCTTTGCGTCGTCCTTCCATTGAAGGCGCAGCAAAATGACCTTCCAAAGTTCTTCCGCAACACCTTGGAGAAATGCCTCTATGAAGCCGAACATCCTGAAAGCATCGGCAATCCCAACAAGATGCACCACTTCAATCGAGACTTCACTGCCCGCTTGGACAGTGTTGTAGGCAGCGACGACTTCGACTGGACCCAATGGAAAAGCGAATACACTTACATTAACGAAGGTCTTTGGAACACTGAAATCTATTCCGTGATGGAAAACAATCGCTGGCTACCTTCCGACAAAAGCGAATTCAAATATGACGAGAACGGGAACCTCATCCGAGAACAGCACTTCAAATGGGAAGATGAGAATTGGATTCCTTATTACAATCTGGAAAACTATATCGGTGCGACAGGATTAATCGATTCCGTCATCACCTCCCGCTTCGACTCGGTTTGGCGCAACGAATCCAGAAGGGTGTACACCTACGATGGCGAAAACATCACCGAGCTCTTGATTTCCAGATTCAACAACGAGCAATGGGAAAACAACAGCAAATACGAATATGTCTACAACAACGATGGGCAGCTGACCTCTGAAACCTACTCCACCATCCGCAACGGACAATGGCGTCTTAGTTCCAAGGACTCGTTACGCTACGAAAATGGACATTGCACTGAGCTGCTGATTTACATGAGAACGATGTGGGGAGGCAACAACTGGATGCTCCGGGGTAAGACCACGTTTGAATATGAGGGCGACCGCGTCATTAGCCAGACCAACTACTCCGCTGGTTGGGGTGGCGGCGACATGTCATTCGACGGCAAGACCGAATTCCATTACAACTCCAACGGAGAGATGGTTTCAAAGACCACGAGCATCTACAATGAATCGGAATGGATTGTGCGTGACGAGTATGCTAACCGCTTCGACAGCGAGAAAAAAGCCGCTGAAATGATGGGCTGCGAAGCCTATTGGAACCTGAACTTCAGCTATTTCACCAGCGACTTGGGCGAGTCACTCCCCATCACCTACCGCTGGCTCGATGCAAAAGTGGTATCCTCAACGGCCGACACCCAATTCACCCTTTATTACTCCGACGTGCTGGACCTTGAAGAGAACACCAGCGAACTAAAGGTATTTACTGCCAACGGAGACCTCAAGGTGGAAAGCCCGACGCCGACCGACATCGTCATTTTTGACCTGCTTGGTCGCAGCGTTGCCCAGAAAAACCAAACGACAAGCTTCCTCATCAGACTGAATCCCGGTCTTTATGTGGTCAAGGCAGGAAACGCCACCGTCAAAGTCGTTCTGGATTGACCCACACAGCATTAACCCACATAAAACAAAGAAAGCCTCAACCAAAGTTGAGGCTTTTTTTGTTTTATCGTTTCATCACTTTTATCACCTTAAGACCTTCTTTCGTATGGATATTTACGAGGTACAAGCCATCGGGAAGCTTTTCCATGTTAACCTCTAGGTGGTCGCCAATGACATCACTGTCGTAGACCATTGTGCCAATGACTGAATAAATGCTTACATGACGCATCTCCTCACCCTTAATGGTCAGCCATCTATGGGCAGGATTCGGGAACGCAACATATTCCTGTGAATCAACGGCATTCTCTATCACACCCACACTTGGGCCAAGATACACAGTATTGGAGAACTCTGTCTCTCGGCCATCCCAAGTAGCTGTCACATTATATCTCATGTTCTCAGTGGTATTGTAAGCGGCCTCAGTCACCGTAAGTCCTTCATAACCCAGCACCATCTGCTCCACACCGCCTTCCTCAGGACCCCAATATACATTGTAAGAGAAACTGCGGCCATCGGCTGGTGTGGTATAGGCACGCAACAACCATGAGAAGTTCTGTCCGAAGGTGGTGACTGGCTTCCAGAATGCGCCCGATTTGATCATGCAACTGTTCGGTTCACCGACGTATTCACAGCAAGGGATAGGCTGGGTTGCACCCGATGTGGCTACACAAATCCAGAGCGGCAAAGAGGCATCAAAACTGACACTCTCATCAAGAGGGAACCTCACCCATTCATGCGTGCCTTCCATATCGTGCTGCTGTGTGTAAATCAACGAGTTATTATTGACGGTTTCGCCATTATAAATTGAATAGGTGTATTGTCCTGCAGAGCAATCAAACATCTCTATATGCGTAACAGGATGACCTTCAAACAAAGCCAAATGCCCTGGGTCTATCTTGATGCCCCATTTATGACTGTTCGAACCGATTTGCTCGGCAAACTGGTTGTTGTCGTAAGCCATCAAGCCACTGCCCACAAACTCAGGAGCCTCCCAAGTAAGGGCTACATGACCGTCGCCATCATAGGTGCCAGCGAGGTTCAGCGGTGGTTCACAATAGTAGTCCATAACGGTGGCATAGACCAAGTTGTCGGGATTCCAGGAGGAAATGTCACCAATGATGCTTTCCACATGGTAGTTGTGGGTTCCCGAGCGCATGATTTGGTCATCAAGGAAGGTATAGCCTTCACCGGAATGACACAATCTGCCGTCGCGATAGATATCGAAGCTTTTGTTTTCAGTAGGCACCGTCCACTTCAGCTGGATGTGCGGACCAGTGGAAACTGCAGTTACATTTTGGGGCGGAATCACACCCAAACCGTTGTCGGCTACGGTATAAGTGGCAATCACACCATCTTGAGGTCGGTCAAGGTCAAAGAGGGTGCCTTCGCCGTTTTCGTTGAGATGCTTGGCAAAGAGGTGAATGCCTTCGCTATCAAGGTCGAAGCCTGGATTCCAACGGAAAATGACCTCGGTGTTGGCTGGCACATACAATTCGGCTTCGTTATGGGTACCTTCATAAATGGTGAGCCACTGCGGAGGCATATTCGGCTGGTTATAAGTAATCTCCAGCTCGCCGCCTTTGGTGCCATAGGGCGAATCTGAAGTCAAAGAGAGTTGGATGGTCTCGTAGTTGCCGATGATAGCCCATGTTTCGGAATAGTCGGAATGGTACATCATCAAGCCGCCGCTGACAGACATCAAGGCGTAATGACGATAGCCGATATCACTCTCAGAATAAGGAAGGACATAGGTGGTGTCAGTGATGTCTCTTGCAATTTCAATCAATTCACCTGAAGGAGCGAAGTGGAAAAGCTTATAAGTGTCAGCACTTTCTTTGTAACTCCAAGAAAATTCCAGTTGATGGTCGATGCTGTTCACATTGACGTTGAAGTTCTCCGGTCCGGGCATTGAATATTCAAAGTTCCAATTGGGGGCATAGACGAAACTCATTTTGTCGCCCCTCGTGCTGATATTACGGATCTGGTCCCATTCTGTATATCCATCGTCGTTGGTGAGGAAGATGTGCGGGTCAGATGATTCGCTATTGAAATCGGTGCGACCGCGCTCAGCACAGAAGTTGGCATGGTCAAGGTCGCCAGCTTCGTTGACGCTACCGCCTGGGCGGAACAGATACACCTCATCGAAAGTGTCGTAGCCGTTCCATCCTGCATTGCCATCGAAACGCGTGTCGATGCGGTAGATGAGCAGTCCCCCGTCAGGAACATGGCTGTCGAAGAGGTCGTTTCCGTTGCGGTATTCGATAACGATGTATTGGTTCGGGTCGCTGGTCCTGATACGGTAAGCATTGCGGCGGTTGCCTTCCCACGAGTCGGCCTCGATTTCATAGTAGCCATAATTCCCTGTAATGTCAGGAATGTCGTCCACCCAGTTGCCATATTTGTATTTCATGTACATGCCAATCTGTTGTGGAGGTTCGGTGGTGCCGCACATGAGGTCCCATGACCCTACTGGGTCGATACCGCCACTGTAATGATACAGGTCGGGTGCGCCCAAGGAGTGGTTCATCTCGTGGCAAAGCGTGCTGACGTTGAAATAGCCACCTTGTTCAAGTTGAAGGTTGAAGTCGTAGACTTGCAAGTCGTGCAAAGGCACATAGCGGTCGTAGATGCACCAACGATGGGGCCAGAGCAGCGAAGACCATTCGCCAGGTTGCCCTTTGATGACAAATACCACATTATCGACCAAACCATCGTCGTTATAGTCGAGGTCGAGGGTGTCGGGCACTTGGTCGGCCACATAATAAATGGCACGTTCCAACAGGGAGAACTCGCGGTCTGCACTCTCGTAATCGTGGTAGCCAAAAGGATTGCTCACCGGGTCGTAAGGCATATAGTATTCTTTCGGATAGTCGTCCTCGTATGAGAGGATGGTCTCGCCTTCGGGTATAGGATAGCAATAAGAGCGTAGGTCCAGTTGGTTGTAAGAAGCGTGATGGAAGAAGTTTCGCATTGAGATTGACTCATAGTTGTAAGCGTTGAACATAGAGTCAACGGTCGAAAAAGGCGTGGTATGGTAGGTGTCGCCTGCAAAACGGATAAAAACTACCAAGTTGTTGTAAACGCCATGATTCAGCTCGCGATTGGCCGACCGTTTGATGGGTCTGATATGTTGCAAGCGTTCCTGACGACGCTCCTGATAGGACTTTTCGGAGATTTTCACATAAGGTTGAAGTCCAACCTCAGCAGGGTCAACACTGTTGACGCGGTAAGAGGAAGCAACAACCTCACCTTGGCTCCCGCGCATAGCATAGCAGTAGTAACCGTCTTCACCCTTGACGATGGTGAAGCCGTTGGCATCGTGCAGGTAGTTGTAGAATTCATCACCCGAGGCATAACAATGGATTACCTGACCGTTGGGCTGGGTGAGTTGGACTTCGATATTCCTCAAAGGCGCTGACAGGGCGCATTGAACGGAAAAAGCAAAAATAGCAATAAAAACAGAAAGCAGTTTTTTCATTTTTAGAGAGATTATTTGTTTTTTATTGCGGCAAAAATAGTGATTTCCCTATATAAACAAGAAAATCCCGGCAAAAAAAAACGCCAGGATTTTCAAGAACCAAAAACCAAAATTTATGAAACCTTTTTCTTGCAGAAATTATCATTCCTGCAAGGCTTCTTTATTCAAGAAGCGCTGCAAAAATACTATTTTTTTCTAAAATGCAAGTGTTTTTTCAAAAAAAAGTGATTTTTTATCTCATTGGTTATTATCCAACTAATTGACAAGAGAGAAATCTTAACAATGAAAAAGAGGATTTTTTCTCCCAAATCTTGACAAAAACAGTTTTTCTATCTAAATTTGCACCCCGAAAAACATAAAATCTATTACTATGGAAAGAGCAATGGACAAACTCACCGAAATGATCATGACAAATGATGGTCTGAATGAAACGGAAGCCAAGGCAAAACTCAACTTGATTTACATAAAGATGAACCAATCAGAAATCAAGAGTTTTGTTGACGAATACACCAATTGGCTGATGACAGAGAAAAAGATGAACTACAAGTCCATCCTTCAGACACCTGACCGCCAGCTGCACGACATTTTCGAGACTGAATTCAAAAAATAACTCTAATACGGAAACGTTCATAGGTTCCCAGGGGAATGACATGGACGTTTCCGTACTCAGAACAGTTACTCTTTGATTCAATGCCGCATGTCATACAGCTCGTCAAGATGCTTCTTGAGCCGACGAGCCATTGGTCGGAATGTGTAGTATGTAATTGTGGCTGAGATAGGTGCACCTACAAGGGGAAGCACTTTTCCTACGCCTTTGGCAAAGCCTTCCTTGGTCATGTTGATGCCAATCCATTGTGCGATTTTGATGGCATAATGTGCCATGACACCCTCTGAAATCTTTATTCCCGCATTCTTGGAAATCTGGCCTACCACCTTGGTCAAGGCCTCAACAGCAAGCTTGTTTCCCATCATCGCACCCACAAAAAGTGTCATGATGTTCAACGACTCGTCGTCGAGTTGCTTGTTGACATTGGTCAGTGCTGGCCAGCCGTATAAGTAAATGAGTTTCTGCATCAACGCAAGGATGTGGCCATAAAACTGGGTAATGTCGGCAGGAATGGCTCCCGCCATCCACCAGCCACCTGGCAAGCCCATCAAAGCCGATGTCCCACACACCATGGTCAAGTGGTAGTTGATGCACTGGTTGGCCAGCTTGTCGATCTCTTTCTTGCTGAGCACCTTCACTGGCGAGTCGTCCAATGCGGTCATCACCTCCATGGGTGTACAGAACTTGGTCAGTTCCTTGGTCAGGAACTCATCGCGGTCCACCTTCACAAAAGGCAGACGCAGGCTGGTTTCTAGCACCCTGTTCCACAGGCTAATGCTTTTTTCTTTGTTTTCTTCGCTCATGTCTTTTTTTTGTTTCGGCTGCCACAGTGTGACAGCCCTACATCTCTAAACCCTAAACTAATACCCATATTTCTCTTTCCACTTCTCGCGTAGGTTCTTGCGCAACTCACGCTCACGGGGGTTATCCTGAGGCTCATACAAAACCGTGCCAGAAATTTCGGTTGGCAAAAATTCTTGTTCCACAAAATTGCCTTGATAGGCATGCGCATACTTGTAACCGTCAGCATAGCCGAGGTCTTTCATCAGTTTTGTCGGAGCGTTACGCAAATGCAAAGGCACTGACAAATCGCCAGTTTGCCGCACCAAGGCCTGAGCTGCATCGATGGCAGCCACCGCAGCGTTGCTCTTCGGCGAAGAGGCCAAATAAGTGACCGTTTGCGCCAAGATGATACGACTCTCGGGCCAGCCGATTTTATTCACCGCATCAAAACAGGCATTGGCCAAAAGCAAGGCGTTCGGATTGGCGTTGCCGATGTCTTCCGATGATAGGATGAGCATACGTCGAGCGATGAAAAGCGGGTCCTCCCCTGCTTCAATCATGCGAGCGAGGTAATAGAGCGCCGCGTTGGGGTCGCTGCCGCGCATGCTCTTGATAAAAGCCGAGATGATGTCATAGTGCATCTCGCCTTGCTTGTCATACTTCACTAAGTTGCTTTGTATGCAATCGGTGGTGAACTGGTTGGTGATGACCAACTCTTGGGCAGTTTCATCCAAGTCGTTCAGTGATGTAACAACCAATTCTATGGCATTCAATAACTTGCGTCCATCGCCACCACTGATTTGCATCAAGGCTTCAGGCTCCTTCACGGTGATTTTCTTGCCGAAATCATATTCCAATGCTTTCACCGCCTTGGCCAAAAGGATTTCCAGATCCTCCTTTTCCAACGACTTGAGCACGTACACCTGACAACGCGAAAGCAAGGGCGAAATGACCTCAAAACTGGGGTTTTCTGTCGTCGCGCCAATCAAGGTGACCAGGCCGCGCTCCACCGCACCAAGCAAGGAATCCTGCTGCGACTTGCTAAAACGGTGGATTTCGTCTATAAATAATATAGGTGCCTCGGGCAGCATCCTTGCACGGTCAATGACTTCGCGCACTTCCTTCACGCCACTGCTGACCGCACTCAGTTGAAAGAACTGACGTTTCACCTGCTTTGAGATGATGTAGGCCAAGGTCGTCTTGCCCACGCCAGGTGGTCCCCAGAAAATCATGGACGGAACACGCCCTGTTTCGATGGCACGACGCAACACGGCATGTTCGCCGATGATGTGCTTCTGCCCAATGTAGTCGTCGAGCGAGGTCGGGCGCAGGCGTTCCGCTAAAGGGATGGTGGATTGCATTGCTGAATTTTTTGGCAAAGATAACAATTCTCAGGAAATGATGAAACACATACTCGTGGCTATTTGCAATTAAATTGTATCTTTGCCCCGCAAACCATCAAACAACCATCACTATCATGCAGAAATTCAAAGACCTGATTCGCGATGAGTTTTCCGGATGGAAACCATTCGACATCATTTGGCTGGTTACAGTGAGTGTCGTCATCACGGTGATGTCCATCCTGTTCAAATACGACAAAGCCAACGACCAATTCTATTGGATCCACATCGTGGCGGCGACCTGCGGCATCATCAACGTGGTGCTCGGCGGCAAAGGCAAGCTCTCCAACTACCTCTTCGGCTTCATCCATTGCTGCCTGATGATTTACATTACACTGATTTCCAGACTCTATGCCGACTTTGGCGTGACTGTCTACAACTTCATCATGCAGTTTGTGGGGTTCTTCACCTGGTCGAAAAACATGAACAAGGAGACCCACGAGGTGAGGAAAATCCATGCCAGCAACAAAACCCGACTCATCAGCCTTGCCATCATCGTGGTGGGCACTGCTGTCGTTGGTTATATCATGCAACGGTACACCAATGATTTGGCGCCCTATGCCGACTCAGCCAAGGCCGTGATGCAAGTCGTGGCCATGATACTGATGGTCAGGATGTTCAGCGAACAGTGGTGGCTTTGGATTGCCATCAACTGCGTCAGCATCTTCATGTATATCAAAGCGGGCAACTTCCCTATCACGATGATGTACGTCGTTTATCTCGTCAACTCCCTCATCATGTGCGTACGCTGGGAAAAGGAAGCCTCTGCCAATGACAAACTCTTAAGACAATAACACCATGCGACACCTTAGTTTTCTTTTCATGTTCTTGTTCGCCTTTAACTTTCCGATAAAGGCGCAGACACCCCCTTTGGCAAAACATGTCGTTTTGATTGGCCTTGATGGCTGGGCTTCACATGACTTTGATAAAGCACACGATGTTCCCAACCTGTTAAGCCTCATGAATAACGGAAGTTACACGATGCATAAGCGCTCCGTCATCCCTTCAAGTTCGGGCGTCAACTGGGCAAGCATGTTCATGGGAGCGGGACCAGAAGTGCATGGCTACACCACCTGGAACTCGAAAACGCCTGATGTAAGCTCTATGGTCACCAATGCCAACGGCATCTTCCCTACCATCTTTTCCCTTGTCCGCGAGCAATACCCCGATGCAGAAACAGGCTGCACCTACGAATGGGAAGGCATTAAATATGTCATTGATACTTTGGCTATTAGCCATTTGAAATATTTTAAGGAAGACTGGCAGTCGGTGGAACGAAACTGCGACCACATCGTGCAGTACATCCTCGACAAAAAGCCCATGCTGTTCATCCCCGTTTTCGACGGCATTGATGGCACTGGACACAGTAGCGGATGGTACACCGAAAGCTATTACGACTACCTTGCCCGCATCGATGTTTGCGTGGGGCGCATCATCCAAGCCCTGAAAGAAGCCGGCATTTACGACGATACCATCATCATCGTCACGGGCGACCATGGCGGTCACGAGCAAGGCCACGGCACCTTGGCGATGGAAGACATGGAGAGCCCTTTTGTCGTATTTGGCAAGAATGTGCAATCAGGTTACTTGATTGAAGAACCCGTGGTACAATATGATATTGCTGCCACCATTGCCTACATCCTTGGTTTGGAAACGCCGTCGGCATGGCGAGGCAAGCCCGTTTTAAGCGTTTTCAAGCCATAATAGCTAATCAAAATGAAAGACAACCAACAAAATACAAAACTCATCGGGGCGTTGGCCGTGGCCTTGTCCGCCATGCTTTGGGGCGTGGACGGCATCCTGCTCACTCCGCAACTCTACAACCTCAACACAGCCTTCGTGGTCTTCGTGATTCACCTCTTTCCATTCTTGCTGATGAATCTGTTCTTCTACAGGGAATATCGCCACTTGAAGACCATGACTCGCTCCGACTTAATCTATTTCCTGCTCATTGCCTTGTTTGGCGGCGCCTTGGGCACCTTGGCCATCGTCAAGTCACTGTTTTTGTTGCATTTCAACAACCTTTCGGTCGTGGTCTTGCTGCAAAAGCTGCAACCAGTCTTTGCAGTCATCTTGGCACGCATCATTCTGAAGGAGCAAATCAAGAAGCACTTTGCGCTTTGGGCATGCATCGCCCTCATCGGTGGCTATTTCCTCACCTTCGGCTGGTCGCTGCCCGATTTCAGTACCGAGGGCATCACCACGGTTTATGCGGCACTGCTCTCGCTGCTGGCTGCCTTCTCCTTCGGTAGCTCAACGGTGTTTTCCAAGAAGATTTTAGGCAACTATTCCTTCGTCAGTTCTACTTTCTTCCGCTATGGCTTCACCACCTTGATCATGCTCGTCATTGTGCTTTTTGCTGGCCATATCGGCGATTTTTCACAAGTCACACCCCGCAACTGGCTTTTCATCACCCTCATCGGCCTGACCACGGGTTCGGGAGCTATCTTCCTGTATTATTACGGTTTGCGCCATGTGAAAGCTTCACTTTCCACCTTCCTTGAGCTGATGTATCCCATCACTGCCGTGGTATTAGACTATTTCGTGAATGGAACAAAGTATTCACCCGTGCAGTGGGCAGCGGCTTTAGTGATGCTGTTTGCGATTGTGATGCTGAATGTGGACAAATCAAAATAATTATATATCTTTGCAGCACCACCAAAAAAGTAATGCCATGGAAAACGAAATCAAAAGAGTCTATTCAGGCTCAATAGTCAATGCAGAATTCATTGGCAGTGTGCTTGAACAGCACGACATCCAGTTCCTCATCCGCAACTTCCAGGAAGAGAGTCTGTGTGCTGGCTGGGCAGCCAGTACCATCAAAGGCGACGCCTCAGTTTACGTCTTTGAAAAGGACTATGACAAGGCCATGCTACTGTTGGACGAAATCAATGCCGCGGGGATGGAAGACGAATAACCATTACTTCCCTTTACACTTCACGCAAGCCTATTGCTTTCTCAATCTCGCGTAGGTTATAGTCTTTCTTGCCTGTACGGATAGCGTAGGCAAGTATTTGACAGAATATCTCTGTGTTATATTTTATTCCACCTCCAATAAGGGAAAAAAGTGCGCCACTGCGCCAATACCCGGGATAAGACTCAGGTATTCCGTTGAATTGATGTATGCGTGCCTTGACGGCCTTCTTGCCTTTTTCACCAGCGATTATTAGGCTCAACGTAGATATCCAATCACCGCGTAACACATATTTCACCCCATCGATGATGACATAAAGGATTTCATATTCAGAATGTTCCAAGATACCAGTATCAGGCTCTTCGTCCCATTCTGAAGGATCAATCTCGTCTTCCGGCTCATCACCATATCGCCCGAATTCGATGTCATCGGTCTTGTAAAACACTTCATGGTTTTCCCAACGCACCTGTTCAAACATCTCCTTCTCGAGTTCGTCAATCTGCCAATCATAGCCACGGTCAATGGCAACGGTGAGGAGTCGGCAGAAATGCTCTGCGTTGTGGTAATGGCGCGTGATGGTGTATACAAGATGTTGCGGATTTGTCACAAATGCATTACACTCTACATACACATCAAAAGCATTATGGATATAGGCTACTGGAGCATCGCCTTTGTAGATGATGGCCATCATCTCGTGAGGCTGACAACCAAAAGTATAGGACTCGCCCTTGTAAAACAGCGTAGCCTTGCCGTCATCAAGGCTTAATTTAGTATCTTCGTTTTTGTATATCACCGCTGATGGATTCATGGCCGAAAAGATTTGCTGCAAATTTACAAATACTTCTCAAAAAAAATCCAAGAAGCATATTATGACATTTTTACACTAAAAAGTGTATTTTTATATAAATTTTCCACTTTAAACAAAATAATATGTATATTTGCACCGTGATAGCAGATAGATTATGATCAAGACGAAACAAGAAGTCGAGGGTTTTCTCAGTCCATTTGGCATCAAGTTCGATGTTTGGGGCATCTTCTAGTGGACAGAGACAAGAACAAAGAAGCCTTGAAAGCATTGGGCATTACCCCTAAAGCCAGAGATGAGGTTGTTCGCCAACTGCAACCCGACGACTATGATGCATATAAGAAGGAGGAATAACATGGAAAAGTACGTCGACATCAAAAGCCCTTTCACTGGTGGGAAAGTAAAAGAAGTGAGCACCGTGGAAGTGCATGAATTCAGGAAAGAGCAGTTTTCGGTTCACGTTCGCTATTATATTTGCGAAGACACTGGCGAGCGGTTTACGACAACCGAGCAAGACGAACTTTTGTTCAACGAACTTTATTCCCAGTATCGCGTGAACCATGGCATCCCGTTCCCGGAGGAAATCAAAGGAATCCGCCTGCATTATGGCCTTAATTACCAGCAAATCACCAAGATTCTCGGTTTTGGAGTCAACCAATATGCGCAATACGAAAAGGGGCAGATGCCTTCCGAATCCAACGGCAAGTTGCTTTCGGCGGCCATGAACCGCCAGTTTATGCTTCATCTGTTGGAAGACAGCCGAGCCGAATTCGACGAAGCCGAATACAACAAGGTGCGTCAATCCATTTTGGCCTCGGCAGCGAAGCCTGAAAACGAAGCACAAAAGCGGATCATCTACCGCGACATACGCCGCTCCGTGTATAATGGATTTGGCCAGATGAACGTCGAAAAAGTATCTGAGATGGTCAAATTCTTCATTTGTAAAGAAGGCGGCTTGTTTCCCACGAAACTCAACAAGGAGATGTTCTATGCCGATTTCCTGCAATACAAGCTGCACGGCCAATCGATCAGCGGGCTGCAATACCAAGCCATCCAATACGGCCCGGTACCAGTCCATTACGACACCGTCTATGACAACATCGAAGGCATCAGCAAGGAGATTGTGGTGGCGCACGACATGGAAAGCACCCGTTTGAGTTGCAGTTCATGCGACACAAGTGTTTTCGCCGAACAGGAACTAAAGACATTATTAGAGGTTTTGGCCAAGATCCAGCCCATGAGCACACAAGAGGTGATAGACCGAAGCCACGAGGAAGACGCCTGGAAGCATTACCGCGACGGCAACCAGATTATTCCTTATTCTGAGGCGTTTTCGCTACGACTTATGTAATTGTTTGACAATTACTAAACACAAAAAAGCCAAGAAGCACTCACGCACCTCTTGGCTTTGCATTTACATTGGCAAAGGCTTAATTCCTGAAAATCAAGCCATCGCCTTGTACATCGACGATAATGGTCTTCGTCTTGTCGACCGACTCGGCCAAGATCATCTTCGAGAGCGAGTTGAGCAACTCACGCTGCATCATACGCTTCACGGGACGCGCACCGTACTGAGGGTTGTAGCTCTGCTTTGCGATGAAGTCGACAGCGGCATCGGTGATGTCAATCTTGATGTCGTTGGCAGCCAGCATCTTCTGCACGCTGAGGAACTGCATCCTCACGATGTCGGCAATCTGATTCTCGTCCAAAGGCTTGAACATGATGATGTCGTCGACACGGTTCAAGAACTCAGGACGCATGAACTGCTTCAGCTGCTCCATCACCTCGTTACGGGTCTTCTCGAAGACTTCTTCGTCATTGCTGCCATTGAGCAGGGCGAAGTTGTCCTGGATGACATTAGCGCCGATGTTGGAGGTCATGATGACAATGGTGTTCTTGAAGTCCACCGTACGGCCCTTGTTGTCGGTCAAACGGCCATCGTCAAGCACCTGCAAGAGGATGTTGAACACGTCGGGGTGAGCCTTCTCGATTTCATCCAACAAGATGACTGAATACGGCTTACGACGCACGGCCTCGGTCAGTTGACCGCTCTCTTCGTAGCCCACATATCCTGGAGGCGCTCCGATGAGTCGCGACACCGTGTGACGCTCCTGGTACTCCGACATGTCGATACGCACCATGGCATTCTCGTCGTCGAACAGGAACTCAGCCAAGGCCTTGGCCAGCTCAGTCTTACCCACACCCGTGGTACCCATAAAGATGAAGGAACCTATAGGACGTTTGGCATCCTGCAAGCCCGCACGGCTACGACGGATGGCGTCGCTTACGGCAGTGATAGCCTCATCTTGACCCACCACACGCTTGTGCAGTTCGTCTTCGAGGTGCAAGAGCTTCTCACGTTCGCTCTGCATCATCTTGTTGACCGGGATACCCGTCCAACGCGACACGATCTCTGCCACATCGTCGGCACCGACTTCCTCATCCACCAGTGGGTGGTCGCCTTGAGCCGCGCGCAAGTCGGCCTTGGCCTTTTCGATGGCAGCTTCGGCCTCGCGGATCTTACCGTAACGCAGCTCTGCCACACGGCCGTAGTCGCCGTCACGCTCAGCCACCTCGGCTTGATGTTTATAGGTCTCTATGTTACTCTTTTCCTTCTGGATGAGTTCCACATAATTGCGTTCGGTCTCCCACTTGGCCTTGATGGCGGAGCGTTTGTCGTTGAGTTCGGCAATCTCCTTCCCTATCTCCTCCACCTTCTTGGTGTCGTTCTCGCGCTTGATGGCCTCGCGCTCAATTTCCAGCTGACGGATGGCACGCTCCACGTCTTCGAGCTCTTCAGGCATCGAGTCGATTTGCAGCCTCAGACGCGAGGCGGCCTCGTCGATCAGGTCGATGGCCTTGTCGGGCAGGAAACGGTCACTGATGTAACGCACCGACAGCTGCACAGCCGAGATGATGGCCTCATCCAAGATACGGATGTGGTGGTGCGTCTCGTAACGTTCCTTCAGGCCACGCAGGATGCTGATGGCCGAAGCCTCGTCAGGTTCGTCGACCATGACCTTCTGGAAACGACGCTCCAGTGCCTTGTCCTTCTCGAAATACTGTTGGTATTCCTTCAAGGTGGTAGCACCGATGGCACGCAGCTCGCCACGCGACAGGGCCGGCTTCAGGATGTTGGCCGCGTCCATGGCGCCTTCACCGCCACCCGCACCTACCAAGGTGTGGATCTCATCGATGAACAGGATGACTTCGCCATCGCTGTCGACTACCTCCTTGACGACGTTCTTCAGACGTTCCTCAAACTCGCCCTTGTATTTGGCGCCGGCCAACAAAGCACCCATGTCCAAGCTGAACACGGTCTTGCTCTTAAGGTTCTCCGGCACGTCGCGGTTGACGATACGCTGGGCCAGACCCTCCACAATGGCGGTTTTACCCACACCTGGCTCACCTATTAATATAGGGTTGTTCTTAGTGCGTCGGCTCAGGATCTGCAGCACACGACGGATTTCCTCGTCACGGCCGATCACGGGGTCGAGTTTGCCTTGTTGGGCGAGTTCGTTAAGGTTCTTGGCGAAACGGTTCAGACTATCGTAGTTCTGCTCGGCGTCTTGCGAGTCGACCTTCTTGCCCTTACGGAACTGCATGATGGCCTTCTCGAGTTCGTCCTTGCGGATGCCTTGGTCTTTCATCATCTGCGAAGCCGAGCTGTTGCTTTCGAAGACCGCTAGCAGCAGGTGTTCGATGGAGACGTATTCGTCGCCCATCTTCTTGGCCAAAGTGATAGCGTCGTTGAAGGTCTTGCTGACCTCGGAGGAATAATACAATTCGGAGCCGCTCGTGCGCGGTTGAGTGTTAATTGCTTGATCCAGGGCATCATTCAAGCGCGAGATATTGACGCCTAACTTCTTCATCAGGTTGGGCACCAAGTAGTCATCGCTCAGAATCATACCCTTCAGCAGGTGGAAGTTCTCCACGGTCTGGCTCTGATGGCTTTGCGCTATCTCCTGAGCCTTCCCGATGGCTTCCTGTGATTTGATTGTGAATTGATTGATGTTCATGGTTGGTTTTCCTTTCTTGTTTTTCGGCCTAAGTTGCATCAAATTCCTAGCCAAAGACAACCCCTTGAAAAAAAGGCAGTTTTTATGACAAAATGTCACAAAATCAAGAGTTTAGTAGTTTTTTCAAGACAATTTGGCAACAAATTACTACTTTTGCCCCGTAAAAAACTAATCTTCATGGAAAACGAAATACAAACCGAAGTCCAAACCGAAACCCAACTCGAATTCAAAACCACAAAATGCCTCAACTGCGGTAACGAGTTCGAAGGAAAGTACTGCCCCGAGTGCGGACAAAGCGCCGACACGGGACGGTTCACGCCGCAGTTCATTTTGGAAAATCTTCGGTCTGCCATCATTGGCAATGACGGTGGAATCTGGTACACCTTCAAGAGCCTATTCATTCGCCCGGGCGCAATGATCGTCGAAATCCTCAACGGCAAACGCAAAAAGTACTTCTCCCCTTTTCCGATGCTGTTTTTCATGCTGACGGTCTACATCCTGCTATTCACCCTCACAGGCAGCAAAAGTGACATGCAAACGACGGAAAAAAATCATCTTGAGACAGAGGGAGAAATCGATCCCAGCTTGGAGGAACATGCCCGAGTGGTAGTCCTGGGTATCAATGAGTTTAACAGACTGGTCGGACTGGGGTATAAGTTCTACAACAACCATTATACCGCAGTGTTCATGCTGACACTTCCTTTTTTCCTTTTCGCCACAAGAGTTTTGTACGGAAAAGACAACAGAAAGCGTTATTTTAGGACAGAATATCTGGTCGCCATCGTCTATTCCATGGTGATGGAAGTCGTCTACCGTTGCCTTGTCAGCATAGTCTACCTCTATTCAGCCCGTGTTTCAGAAGCCTTGGATCGGCTGGTACCCCTTGTCATCGTCGTTGCCTTTACTGCATGCTTCCATAAGATGCTTGGATTTAGCATCGGTAAGACTGCGTGGAGAAGCGTGATGGCGGTGGTATTGTATTACGTGATATTGGGAACCGTTTTATTTATTATAGGTGTTGGTCTGTTCTTATATATCATTCTCATCAGGCATAAACTTGCGGCAGGAATGTAACCATAACCTTTGCCGTATCAAATTGGAGATTGTCACTGCCAATTGCAAAGCGGTTCATCTTAGTTAAATCCAAATCCTCATGGAAAACAAAATACAAACCGAAAAACAGGCAAAGACCCAAGCCGAAGTCAAAACCACCTAATGCCTCATCTGCGGCAAGGAGTTCGAAAAAGGTGATGGGATTCGGCATCGTCAATTCCATCTTCAGGAGCTTGATGGCCTTTGCTTTGTATTATCTGATGATAGCAAGTCTTGGCTTTATTACACTTACCATCATAACCTTTTGTAAGACTGGATTATAAATCCATTATCTCGCTCTCCAGAAACCACGTGTGAATAGCAGCAGGATAGTGAAGATTTCCAGACGGCCTACAAGCATGTCGAAGGATAGAATCCATTTGGCAGCATTCGAGATGTTATCGAAATTGCCACTCGGGCCCGTGATGCCCGTGCCTGGTCCATAGTTGCTGAAGCAGGTCAGGAAGGAGATGGCGCCTTCTTCCAGGCTCATGCCCGCAGCCGAAAGTCCTACCACATTGAGCATAAAGACGATGAGGAACAGCGAGAAAAACGACATCACTCGCTTCAAGCTGAGATCCTCTACAATCTGTCCCGAAATCTTGACGGTGTACATACTCGACGAGTGAATCAACTCGTTCACGGTCTTTCGGATGCACTTGAACAACACGATGACACGCACCATCTTGATGCCACCGCTGGTGGAACCTGCACAACCGCCCACAATCATCAATACTACTGTCGGGATTAGGAAAAGCCTACCCCATGTGTCGTAGTCGCAGTTGCTGCTCTGGAAGCCCGTGTTCGACAATAAGGCCACCACATGGAACAATGATACGCGGATGCGATCCCACCAGGTGTGCGGATGCGAGGCCAGTTGTTCTTCAGTGATGGTCCTGAAATTAGGTGCGAAATAGAAACGCATCACAAACAGCAGGGTGAAAAAGAGGATGGCTACCAAGTACCAATGCAGTTCCTCGTTACGCCGAATCACATCGAAACGGCGGTTGAACATGAAATGATACATTGCAAAGTTGATGCCCGAAAGCAGCATGAAGAGCACACAGATGTACTCAATATAATTGGAATGATAATACCCAATGCTGGCCTGATGGGTACTGAAACCGCCTGTAGCAATGGTCGTAAAGGCATGGCATACAGCGTCGAACTTATCCATAGGCCCCAAATGGTACATAATGGCGCATAGCAGCGTCAACGCGATGTAGATGATCCATAACAAGCGAGAAGTGGCGCCCATGGTTGGGGCAAGCTTCTCGACGCTCAAGCCCGGTGCTTCGGCGGCAAACAGAGAGACCTTCTTCGAGCCCTTGGCCACCGAGGGAAGGAAGGCCAAGGTGAACACCACAACACCCAAACCGCCCATCCACTGCGTGATGCTACGCCAAAACAAGATGCCATGCGGTTGACTGTCAATATTGTTAAGGATGGTGGCACCTGTGGTCGAGAAGCCCGACATGGTCTCAAAGAAAGCGTCGGTGACATTGTCGACAGTGCCATTCATCAGGAAAGGCAACATGCCAAAGAATGAAAACAAGACCCACGACAAAGCAACCACCAAAAAGGTGTCACGAATTTGCAGGGTGCGGCGTTTGCTCATGTTTCCGAAGTTATAGAACAACAAACCCACCGCGCCGGTGATAGCAGCGGTCAGGATGAAACAAGGGGCATCGGTCTCCCCTGCCACGCGCTGATAGTGCAAAGCCACCGCAGAGGTCAACAACAATGCCGCCGCCTCAATCAGTAACAATACACCAAACAACTTGCTTTTCATGATCTATAATAATAGTCGATTCCCTTTCGCTCATAGATCCCTTCTCACCCACATGCCCACGTCGGGATGACATGAGCGAAGCAACTCTAAACTCTAAACTAAGACCACGGTTGCGCCCAGCCGTCGCCATAGTCGAAATCATCGTCGGCCTCATCGTCGTCCTTTTCCTTATAGGAATGGTCGTCATAAGGCTTCAGCCAGTTTCTGAACTTATAGGAAGGTATCGCCGTGATCTCGCCCTCCTTCTCGGGCGAGACAGCAATGTCAATTTCATCGGCGGCCAACTCTTTCAACCATTGCTGCAATTCCGAAAAACCCATGTCGGTCACCGTATAGCCTTCCCAGTCGCCTTGGGCTGACCCGGCAGCCAATGCCTCTGACTCCCATAACGGGATATAAGGTTCGCCGTCTCTGTCTTCCAGCATGGCAAAAAAGCCTTCTTTGGCCTCAAGCAGCCACACCTTGCGTGTCTCCAGGATGGCTTTCAGGAATAATTCGAGCTTGTTTTCCATGGTTAACGTCTCTTTTGTTGTTGTTGCAACTTGGCCTGTTGTTTCTGTGCCTCCTCAAGACGCTTCATGAAGTTGGATTTCTTCTGAGGCTTTTTCTTGTTCTCCTCGATGGTGGCACGCACCTTATCCTCGTCAATCATCTTGCGGAAGATGAACATCTGGATGAAGGTGATGATGTTGACCAGCATGTAGTAGTAGCTCAATCCCGAAGAGTAGTTGTTGAAGATGGCGAAGAACATGATGGGCATGAGATACATCATCCACTTCATCGGCTTCATCTGCGGGTTGCTCGAGTAGTCCATCTGCTTATTATTCACATAGGTATAGATAAGTGTGGTGATGGTCATCAAAATCGTGAACAGACTGAGGTGATCCATGCCGAGGAACTTCGGGAACTCAATGATGCTGTCGTAGGTCGAGAGGTCGTCGGCCCAAAGGAAGGGCTGCTGACGCAACTCGATACTGGCAGGGAAGAAACGGAAGATGGCGACAAGTATGGGGAACTGCAGCAAGGCTGGCAAGCATCCCGAAGCGGGACTCACACCGGCTTGCTTTTGCAGGTTCAACACGGCCTGCTGTTTCTTCATGGCGTCTTCTTCCTTGGGGTATTTCGCATTGATGGCTTCCATCTCAGGCTTCAAAACGCGGGTGATAGCAGATGACTTGTAGGACTTGAACGCCAAGGGAAACAATAAGGTTTTGATGAGGATGGTAAGAATCAGGATGACGATACCGTAGTTCCAGCCGTAGCTGCTCAGCCAGTTGAACACAGCAATGACACCATAGTTAATCCACTTGATTAAGAAGAAGTTACCCAAGTTAATTTGGTCCTGCAAACCGATGCCATAGCTACGCAAGGTCTTGAAGTGGTTGGGGCCGAAATAGAGCTGCATCGGGATGACATTGGTCTCAGCCCTCATATCGTAGGGCACCTCGATATTGGCCGACATCGACTTAAAGTAGCGCGGGTTATTCGACTTGCGGGTCTGCGTGGCCATGCGGGCATTCTCAAATTCATTTTTGGCTACAATCACGTTGCAGAAGAAACGCTGCTTGAACGACACCCATTTCAGTTTGCTGTTCACCGTCTGTTCGGTATCTTTCTGTTCGTTGAGATGGTCGACGTCCTTGTCGGTCAGCGAGCGGTAGTAGACCGATTCACCAGCAAAACGGTCGGTACTCTTCTCTTGCTTCATCAGGTCTACAGACCAATCGATGGTCATGTAGTCAGCATTGGTGGCAATCACGTCCTTCAGTCCAACGGTGCGGACGTCGAAGTCCATCATATAGTTGTCGTAACGAATCGTGTAGACATATTCGAGGTATTGGTTCGCATTGTCGGTAGGCAGTCGCAAAGCGAACACGATGCTGTCGTTTTCCCCAACCGCCATGTCGCCACCCGTGTAGAGTTTGCCGTTCATGTAAGGCTGAAAATAGAACTGCGAGGTGTTGACGATGCGGTTTTGCGCAAAGAACGAAAGGTCAAACTTCACCGTCTCTGGGTCGAAGGAAATCAGCGGCAGCGAGTCGTAAGTCTTGTATTCCTTCAGCTCCACCTGCTTCAAGAAACCGCCTTTGTTGGTGAAGGTCAGCTTTTGCAGCTTGTTCTCAATAGTCCAAGTCTGTTCCGCGCCATCGGCAGCAACAGCAAAGACACCGTATTTGTCGCGAAGGGTGTTTTGCACAAGTTGGGCTCTACTCAGCGAGTCCAAACCTTCCAGCTGAATCGTGTCTGATTGCAGGACAGCCAATTTAACATCCGTCCGTAGACGTTCGGCCTCACGAAGCGAATCCAAGGCCATCTGCTCAAGCCGTGCTTGTCGGATAGAGTCTTGAATACGCTGTTGCTCAGCCAGTTGCTCCTTCGAAGGCGTCATAAAATACATCCAGCCAAAGAGGATGGCCGCGATGAGAATAAAACCGATTAAGGTGTTTTTATTGTTCATTGGATATGGTTTTTCAAAATGAGCGGCAAAAATACAAAAAAGAACACGGATTTAACGGATTTTCACGGAAAAGGATGAAAAAAAGACACGGAACCTTGGATTGTTCCAAAGTCCCGTGTCACATAGCCACACGTTTCGCTCCTTTCGATGATGGTTCACTTGCCCACTGTGACCTTTTCGATATGCAAAGAGCCGTCTGTTGCCTTTATCCTCAGCAGATAGACGCCTTCCGACAGATGGCTCATGTCGATTTCGTTAGCGTTTTGCTCGGTCTTCACCTTTTGGCCTAATATGTAGGCCGTCACTTCGGCCTCGTCAATGCCTTCAATCCTAACGATGCCATCAGTGGGGTTGGGATAAAGTAGCACTTCATAAGCCGACAAGTCGTATTCTGAAATTTCAAAATCCGAATTCTCAAACTCGGGCAATCCCGATTCATTATATATCCAGTTCCTGTATTGTGCTGGATCATCTTGTTTAATTATCCAAAGATTAAGAGCTTCAAGCAAAGTACCTGCCTCTTGACCACCGATAGTGACAGGTATATCCAAAAGACATTCTGTTCCATTCTGTACAAATCCGCTACAATTTAACGATTCCCCTTCGTTAAGACCAAATAAACCGCAAAAATATGTTCCCGGAGCCAATGCAAAGCAATTGTATGCGATGCTCCTTTCCGAGTTAACTGCGCTGATGTGACCATTATAACCATCTCCCCAATGGCTGTCTCGGTTTGACTTGTATGACTCGGTTATGTCAACATACGCATAGCAATTCTCTACTATTGCTTTATATTCATTGGCATCAGCAGTTGTTTCATTATAGCAAACGACACCTCCGTAATCTGTAACCACTTTGGGCATCACCATCCCTATAAAATAGCAATTCACCACGATAGCATCCGAGACACTCCTTTCGCAAACATTTGCCCCTACGATGCCTCCTCCTCCATTACCAAACAGATAGTTATAGCCTGTTGAAAAGTAACCACAATTCTTTACCGTTGAGTTGCGATTCTTCCCAACTATTCCACCTATGACACCGCCGCCTCCAACGCCGTTAACACCTGTACATGAAATAAAAAAACAGTTTTCAACTAGTGACAATGAATCGGAAACCCCAGCTACCGAACCTGAATACCACATCTGATCGCTTTGGCTCCTCTTGTAGGGATATAAAAACAATGCTGCATCCTTCAATACCAAATTTCGGACTATGGCATGTTGTAAATAGCCAAACAAGCCCAAGTCCGTCTTATCTTCACCGTCAGCATAAAGGGATAATTTTTCAATGCAATGTCCCATGCCATTAAATTCACCAAAAAAAACGATGGTTTCGATTGCCAATAGGCGTGAAATTCATCGAATCACCACACATCGACACATCTGCCATAAGTCGAACCTTATGTCCCGCAAAACTATATGGTTCGCATCCGTTCAGTCCGTTCACCACGGAGATGAGCCACGCCAGCCCCTCGGCGGATGAGATTTCAACGTCGCCGTTTCCCAACACGATATATCCTTCAGGCTGTTCGGTCACTATCTCTGTCCAATAGGGATTGTTTCTGTTTTCGGCATCCTGTGCAACCGCCATAAACGGCAGGCAGAAAAGCAAGATAAATAGTATGTGTTTTTTCATCTAGGATTACTGGTTTTTGTTTTTGCAAAAACGGGACACAGGAGCCAAAGTCCCGTGTCCCGTGTCAAATAGTCTCGTGTCCTAAATCAATAGTAACGATAGCTCTTCACCTGGCCGATGTGGCGGGCGAGGCGAACCACTTGGTTGCTGTAGCCGAACTCGTTGTCGTACCACAGATACAGAATCACGGTTTTGCCGTCTTCGCTGACCTTTGTGGCCGGGGCGTCGAAGATGCAAGCGCAGCTGTCGCCGATGCCGTCGCTGCTGACGAACTCAGTGTTGCTGCTGAAGCGAATCTGCTCGATGAGGTTGCCCTCCAAGCAAGCCTTACGGAAGGCCTCGTTGACTTCCTCAACGGTGGTCTCGCGCTCAAGGTCGAGGGCGAGCACTGCCAAGGACACATCAGGAGTAGGCACACGCACAGCGTTGCTTGTCAGCTTGCCCTTCAGTTCGGGGATAGCCTTGGCAGCGGCCTTGCCAGCACCCGTCTCGGTGATCACCATGTTCAACGGGGCCGAACGACCACGACGCTCTTTCTTGTGGTAGTTGTCCAGCAGGTTCTGGTCGTTGGTGTAGCTGTGGATGGTCTCGATGTGACCCTTCACAATGCCGAAGTTCTTCAGCATGACTTCCAGACCGGGAACGATGGCGTTGGTGGTGCAGCTGGCAGCTGAGAAGATGGTCTCGTTCTCGAGGTCGAGCGTGTCTTGGTTGACACCGTAAACCACATTCGGGATGTCGCCCTTACCAGGAGCGGTGAGCAGCACCTTGGCCACACCCTTGGCTTGTAGGTGACGTGATAAGGACTCTCTGTCACGGAAGGCACCCGTGTTGTCGATAAGCAAGGCATCGTTGATACCGTACTGTGTGTAGTCGAGGTCCTCGGGATTCTTGCTTTCAAGGAAGAGGATCTTCTGGCCGTTGACCATCATGGCATTTTCACCCTCGATGGGGGTGCAAACACCATGGAAGTAACGATGCACTGAATCAGTACGGAACAGGTTGATACGCTTCAGGATATCCTCGGGTGAGTTCTTACGGGTGACAATAGCACGGACGCGGAGTGCATCGCCGCGGCCAGCCATTTCTGTCATTTCACGGCAAAGGATACGACCGATACGGCCAAAACCGTAGAGGATAACGTCCTGCACCTTGTTGCTGCGCGGGTTGGCGTCGATGATGTAGTTGAGCTTGTCGCGCACAAAGGCGGTCACGTTGTTATTGTACTTTTCTTTCTCATCTGTCCACTCCGAATTGAGACGACCGAGGTCGATACGGGCGGGAGCCAGATTCTCGGCAAGAAGGGCCTTGGCGATGAGTAACGAGTCCTGCACACGCACTGGCTTGTTCAACACAGTGGATGCACGGAGGTGCTTGTTCAGGATCTTACCCGAACCGCGGTTGACCAACAGCGAACGCAACATAATGAGCTCCACTGACTTGTCGTACCACAATCTACCAACGATGTTGATGAGTTCGTTGGCAGCTTTTTCATTTTCATTCCATGCCTTCAAAGAGGTTTCGAAATTGTCATTGTTCATAGTTGTCCTTTTTATTCAACAATAGGTTTGATTCGTAAGAATGTGGCAAAGTTAGTGATATTTTTTTTGCTAGCAAGAGAAAACGCACAAAAAATTTTAATTTCATAACATTCGGGGAAAAAAATTCGAAAAACTTATTTCTTGTGTAATGTTTTTGCACCTATTTTGTATTTTTGCCGAAAATTATACTTGAATATGGACAAAAGCGATTGTTTATATACCTCCTATCTGAGCATTCTGAAAGAGGAACTCGTGCCCGCCATGGGCTGCACCGAACCTATCTGTCTGGCCTACGCTGCCGCCAAAGCGCATGAAATCCTTGGCGAAATGCCCAAACGCGTGGAAATCAAGGCTAGCGGCAACATCATCAAGAACGTGAAAAGCGTCATCGTACCCAACACCAAGGGCATGAAAGGTCTGAAAGCCTCTGTCGCTGCAGGCATCGTGGCTGGCAACCCCAAGAAAGCCTTGGAGGTCATAGCAGAAGTGACTCCAGAACAGAAAAAAGAAATCGCTGATTTCTTGGACAACACGTTGATGACCATCATCCCGTTGAATGTCATCGCCCAACTTGACGTCACTGTCACCTTATATAATGAAGAGCATTCCGCCAGCGTGCGCATCGCAGGGTTCCACACCAACATCGTGAAGATGGAGAAAGACGACCAGGTGCTCTTCGACTCAGGCTACGCCGACTCGGGCGCCACCAAACTCACCGACCGCAAGTGCCTCAACATGAAGAGCATATTTGACTTTGCTAACACGGTGGATATCGAAGACCTTAAGCCCATCATCCAACCACAAATTGAATGCAACAAGGCCATTTCGATGGAAGGCCTCAACAACAACTGGGGTGCCAACATCGGCAGCACCATCATGAGCTTCGGCACCGACGTGCGCATCAAGGCAAGAGCATGGGCGGCAGCAGGTTCCGACGCCAGGATGAGCGGATGCGAGATGCCCGTCATCATCAACTCAGGAAGTGGCAACCAAGGCATGACCGTCAGCTTGCCTATTTTGGCATACGCCGAGGAATACCACATTGATGATGACCGCGTCTATCGCGCCGTGGCTTTATCTAACCTTGTGGCCATTCATCAGAAGACGGGTATCGGCAGACTTTCCGCTTATTGTGGTGCCGTCAGTGCGGGCTGCGCCTCGGGCTGTGGCATTGCCTACCTCATGGGTGAGCCGCTCCACATCATCGAGCACACTTTAGAGAATGCTTTGGGCATCGCTGCTGGCATCGTCTGCGACGGCGCCAAACCTTCCTGTGCGGGCAAAATCGCCCTTTCGGTGGAAGCAGGCATCCTCGGCTACGAAATGAGCAAGCAAGACGACAACCTCCTTGGAGGCGACGGCATCATCGGCAGAGACGTGGAAGAGACCATCGACCACATCGGTCGTTTGGGGCGCAACGGCATGAAGGAGACCGACGTCGAGATCCTGAAAATCATGGTGGAATAAGCATCGCACTTCCACATCAAATCATACTTTATTACATTTAGTTATCAACAACCCATGTTGAAAAGTTGTTGATAACTTATTGTTATCCCAACAATCCAATCAAAGACATTTTCCTAATTTTGGAATTTGTCTAATATAGGCTTTGTTTCGGATTAAATAATTAAGTATCAAATAATTAAAATCTTATCAAATGAAACAAACTTTTACATTATTGTTGACAGCGTTTTTGCTGTTGACGGGGATGTCGCTATGGGGTCAGTTGCGAACTGAAGCCTCCATCGACTTTTCCGAACAAGGGTATGAAAATTCTCAAGACATGGATGGAGTTCTCATCACTATTGATGAAAACGTCACCGTCATGTTCAACAAAGCCTCTGGAAACAACGGCCCAAAGTATTACAATACTGGCGCTGCCATTCGTGCATACGGAGGAAACAATTTCGTCGTATCTTCCACAGGCACACTAAACTCCATCACCCTTACCTTTGGCTCAGGAGACGGTAGCAACGAAATTATTACCGAAGTCGGATCTTTCGAATCCCCGACATGGACGGGCAGCGAATCGGAAGTCACCTTCACCATTGGAGGCACTTCAGGCCACCGCCGTATCAAAGGAATCGATGTGGTTTATTCATCAGGAGGCGCTCCTCAACAATACGTAGCCGTGCCGACCTTCAATCCTGAATCGGGAGTCTACTATGAGCCTCAAAACGTTACCATTGGTTGCGAGACGGAAGGTGCTACCATCCATTACACTACTGATGGCAATACTCCAACCGAAGAAAGCCCTGTCTATAATTCCCCTTTGTCCATTAATGTAACCACTACAGTTAAGGCAAAAGCGTGGAAGACGGGATATCAGCCCAGTCCAGTGGCCACCGCAACCTATTCCATCACCAACCTCATCACCATCGCCGAGGCACGATCCTTACCCGTTAATGAATACGCTTTGGTGCAAGGCATCGTGACCTTCATCGATGGACGTAATGTGTATGTGCAAGATGCCACAGGAGGCATTTGTCTTTTCCTCAACAATAATACCGTCCCTTCCGAGTTGGCGCTTGGCGACATGGTGCAAGCCTACGGCAAACGCGCCAATTACAACGGCTTGGCTGAATTAAGCAACATAAACGGTAGCAATAGCGATGAATTTGCCATTCTTTCATCAGGTAACACCTTGCCCCTCGTTGTTAAGACCATCGCTGAAATCAATGAAGGCGGTGCCGATGCCCTGCAGTGCACCCGCGTGAAGATCGAGGAAGCCACCATCGGTGCCATCAACACCAACGGCAACACCCCTCTTACGCAAGGCGAAAACAGCATCAACATCTATAAAGTTCCTGAATTGACCAACATCGAAGAAGGCGACGAGGTTGATGTCATCGGTGTGGTCGGTTATTTCAATGCCGCACAAATCAGAGTCGCATACGCCTCTGATGTCGTATTGAGCGAAACACCTGTCATTCCTGACCCAGAGTTGACTGTTTCCGCAACCGAGCTCAACGATTTCAGATATACATTCGGCGAAGGTCCTTCGGCTCCAAAAAATTTCACCATTTCTGGTGTTAACCTTACTGATGACGTGACCCTGACTGCTCCTCAAAACTACCAGTTGAGCATAAATCCTGAAAACGGCTATTTTGACACAGATGAACTCTCACCTATCGGAGGCACGTTGAATGAGACTACAGTTTACGTCAGATTGAAAGCCGGACTGGAAGTAGGAAACTATTCGGGCAACTTGACCATCGTTTCGGGCGGCCTCAGTCACAACATTGCTCTTTCCGGCATGGTCGACGAAATACCTGTCGTCACCATGACGATTGCCGAGGCTCGCGCCTTGAGCAACGGCCAATTTGCCCAGGTAGAAGGCACAGTCATCTTTATTGACGGTCGCAACGTCTATATCCAAGACGAGACTGCTGGCATCGACCTTTACCTCAATTCAAATACCGTTCCCAGTGGTCTTGCCGTGGGTGACAATGTACGCGCCTATGGTAGCAAGACCGTTTATAAAGGTCTTGTCGAGCTATCTGGAATCAACGGAAACAATGCCGACGAATTCTCGGTACTCTCCCATAACAACACCCTGCCATTGGCAGTAAAGACCATTGCTGAAATCAACAGTGACTTCGGCAGCGTCAACCTGCTGCAGTCCACCCGTGTGAAGATTGAGGAGGCCATCATCGGCGCTATCAACCCGACCGGCACCACAGTCATCAGCCAAGAGGGCAACAGCCTCAACATCTATCTCATGCCTATCGTTGAAGGCTTAGCGCAAGGTGATGAGGTGACCGTCACAGGTGTTATCGGATGCTACAACACCCCACAGCTTCGAATCGCCAGCGCCGATGACGTGACATTCGGCCATCAGCCCATCCTGACAGCCAACCCGAACTCAATTAGCGGTCTGACCTACGACTACGAAAGCGGTGGTCCCTCCGAAATTGCCAGCTTCGTTCTCGAAGGCAACTACTTGGTTGGCAACGTCAGTGTCTATCCCACTGAGAGTTTTGAAGTATCCACATTTGCTGGCGAAGGCTTCTTCCCCGAGAATCCAGCGATGATTTACATTCCCGAGACCAATCATTTCGACAACCTCAACATTTATGTTAGGATGAAAGCTGGCCTTGAAGGCGGCACCTATGACGAACAAATTGCCATTGCTTCACCTGATGCCGACACCTTATTTGTAAGCATCACGGGCACTGTTACTGGAGGCACTCCCACTCCTCCCGACCCACCTACTCCACCTACCCCAGGAGATGGCAACTATGTCCGCATTAACGACTTGAGTGCCCTCACTGCAGGCAGCTATGTAATCTTCGCCGCACGTTTCGACGAAAATGCCACCGACTATTACGCCATGAGCAACACCTCGTCGGGCAAACCCACTGGCGTGCTGTTCACCTCAGCCACAGCTAACGAAAACGAAGTCCTGCCCGCCTCCATCGTCGATGAAGAAACCAGCTACTATTGGATTGTGGGAGTGACGGACAACGGCTACACCTTCACCAACGCCGCTGGCGAACTCATTGGTTACTCCACTAGCACCAACTTCGCCACAGACGTAAACACCGAGTGGACCATCGAGTTTGGCACAGCTGACGAAGAAGCCATGGTGCCCAACTACTCCGGCTTCCTCATCAGCAACGTGAACAACCCTGTTAGACATTTTGCTTTAAACAGCAACCACAACTTCGGCCCGTACCACACCAACAACTTCAACAACAGTGGTTACAACTTCTATCTCGACCTCTTCGTGAAGACTGAAGGCGGTGAGCCGCCCGTCCCACCTACTCCTACGGTGGCCACACCTACCTTCTCGCCTGCAGCAGGCACTTATACTGAAGCGCAGAATGTGAGCATCACATGCGCAACCGACGGTGCTACCATCTATTACAGCACAGTATCAGAAAACGGTCCTTGGACAGAATACACCGAAGCCATCGCCGTGGAGGAAAGCGTGACAATTTGGGCATATGCGGAGAAGGACGGCTACAATAACAGCGACGTCGCCAGTGCGACTTACACCATCCAAAGCGGCGGAGGTACCATGGTCACCATCTTCAACCAAGACTGGGAAGGCGAAATGAATGGCTGGACCTTCGTTACTGTTGAAGGCAATAAGCCATGGACTGTAAGTCAGTACCAAGGCAACCACTATGCTTACGCTAACGGTTACAACGGCGGCGTCAACGAGCAATGGTGCATTTCCCCTGCTTTCAACATCAACGATTACCAGAATGTAATCCTGACGTTTAGAAATGCGAAGAACTACACTGGTCCTGATTTGGAACTGAAATATTCAACCAACTACGATGGCGTTGACCCAACGACAGCCAGCTGGTGGACTTTCGACTTCAACATATCGCCAGGTTCATACACTTGGGTTGAGTCAGGCGACATCCCGATCAGTATTTATCCAGCATATAGCACAAACTGCTACATTGCATTCAAATACACCTCAACAGAAAACGAGGCTGCCGCTTGGGAGGTTGACGACATCATGCTTGTGGGGACCTCCTATGTGCCTAATCTCACTGTAACGCCAAGCTCATTGTCAGGCTTTACGCATGTGGTTGGCGAAGGCCCTTCAGCATCGCAACACTTCACTTTGTCGGGTGTCAACATCGGCCCTGCCCCTGGCGGCTCAACGGGTAGCATCATCATTCAGTCCAGTGAAAATGAATTCGAGGTATCTCTCGACAACGAGACATTCTCATGGCAGGTTGACATTGATGGTATTAACGGCACGCTGGAACCGACCCCAATTTATGTGAGAATGAATGGTACTGCGGTCGGACAATACACAGGAGCTATTGAGATCTATGCTTCTTCATCCGACGAAGCCACCGTTTCTTTAAGCGGCACAGTCACTCCTCAACCCGTGCCTGGCGATGATTATGTACGAATCACCGACATGAGCCAACTTGTTGACGGTAACCGCATCGTCTTTGCCGCCCGCTTCGATGAAAACGCCGCCGATTACTATGCCATGAGCAATTCCACCTCTAGCCATCCCACAGGCGTGTTGTTCACCTCTGTACTCAATGGCAGCGAAGAGATCCTTCCCTCCTCCATCCTTAACGAAGAGGACAATTTCTATTGGACCGTGAATGTCACCGCTGACGGCTACACCTTCACCAACGCTAACGGCGAACTGATTGGCTACTCCTCAGGCACCAACTTCTCCCCCAATGGCGACAACACGGCGTGGAACATAGAAATCGGCACTTCAGAAGAGACTGCCATGGTTCCCAACTACACGGGCTTCGTTATTGGTAACGTAAACAATCCTAATAGGGCCTTTGCATTGAATGGCAGCCACAACTTCGGTCCTTACCACATCCAGAACATGGCTGGTGAAACCTACAACTTCTTCCTCGACATCTTCATGCAAGGCGAAGGCGGATCATGCACCGTGGCGGCTCCGACCTTCAGTCCCGCAGGCGGCACTTATTATGAAGCCCAAAATGTGAGCATCAATTGTAGCACCCCAGGTGCCATCATTTATTACAGCACAATTTCAGAGAACGGTCCTTGGGTACCCTACTCAAGCCCCATCACTGTTGACGAGAACATGACCATTTGGGCTTACGCTGAGTTGGAAGGCTGCAACGACAGCCCCGTGGTGAGTGCAGAATATGTCATCCAAGCTGGCCTTACCATCATCTTCAACCAAGACTGGGAAGAGGACTGGCACGGTTGGACCGAGGTCTGTGTGGAAGGCGACTCGCTCTGGCGTATCGCCTCATACCAAGGCAACCATTACGCCTATGCTAACGGCTACAACCATCCTGCCACAGAGGATTGGCTCATCTCGCCCGCTTTCGATTTGGACAGCTACGATGATGTAGTGCTGAGCTTTAGAACGGCTATGAACTACACTGGCCCAGCCCTTGGAGTGTTTTTCTCCAACGACTACGACGGCCAAGACCCGATCAGTGCCACATGGCAAGAACTCGAATGCGAACTCTCACAAGGCAGTTGGAACTGGGTTGAGTCGGGTGAAATCAGCCTCGATGAATTCAGTGGCTCGAACTGCTACATCGGATTCAGATACACTTGCACTGATGACGAAGCTGCTGGTTGGGAAGTCGACGACATCATGCTTACCGCAGGCGGAGGCGCAACGCCCATCCCGACTTTGACAGCCACACCTAATACAATTAATGGTCTCGACTATATCTTTGAAAACGGGCCATCAGCCTCACAAAGCTACACCCTGACTGGTGCCAACCTCGAAGGCGAAGGCTACATCACTGTAACGGTGTCAGGTGAATTCGAAATCTTAAATGATGACGGAAACTATAGCAGTAGTCCGTTTGAGCTCCACTATTCCAATGGAGTAATCGACAATCAACCTGTGACTATCACCGTCCGTTTGAAAGGAGATCTTCCTATTGGTCCTTATCCAGGCAGCATCAACCATAATGGTGGCGGAGCTACCGCAACTGTTAGCTTGTCCGGTACCGTCCGCGGTGATTTTGAGCCTAACATCTCTGCTGCCATGCCGCTTTACATCCAAGGCAACAACGGATCGAACAACAACCGCGTGCCCGTGGCTATCCAAGTCACGCTGCTTAACCTCGAACCGAACACCACCTACCGTTACACCAACCAATTGGTTGACGACAACGACGGACCCGAAACGGCTGGTGCAGGCAATGTGATTTACGTCAATGACCAAGGTTTCTACCGTTCCACCAGTCCAAGCCTTGAGTCAGAAGGTGACTATGGTGAGTTTACGACAAGTGCCAATGGCAGCCAAATCGTATGGTTCATGAACGAGCCTACAGCTAATGCCCGTTTCACTCCTGGCAACCATGTCTATCTTCGTATCCGCCTCAACGACGGTCACGATGGTACAGAAGTGGCTAATACATTCACCACCGATGAATATGCCACTGTGCTTAACTTTGGCACCGAAAACGACGAATATAGCGGTTCCGCTTTCTATGTGAAGAGCGAAGAAGCTCCTATGAGCTTCGCCATGCTGTTGTCTGATGCAAACGACCTCCGTCCGCTTTATTCCACCAGCATCGAATCAACTGGTGTCGACTATGGTAACATCAACCAATACGCCGACTTCTACAAGGAAGAGGTTGCTGGCAATGACGGTTGGTTCGGTGGCATCCTTCCCAACGTGAATCCAAATGGCATCAACCGCATTTTGATTTGGGATCTCTACAGTTACTCACTTAATGAATACTTCACCGAAAACGGAGAGTGGTATCCAAACGCCAACACCGTCAACCCGACAAATGGCTTGGACGAGCCCATCTTCATCGACTTGACCTATGATGTCGTTGAAGAAACGGTTGAGTCAAACGTGAAGGTCTGGAGTGCCGACCATGAATTTGTCATTGAAAACAGCGACAATGCCCATTATAACATGACCGTGTACAACATCCTCGGACAGCCCATGATAATGAAGCAGATCAACGCTGGCAGCGCTGAGCGCATCAGCCACAGCCTCGCCACGGGCGTCTACATCATCAGTTTGCAAAACAACCAGAACGCAGTTTCTGTAAAAGTAATAGTAAAGTAATAATAGTTAGGTAAGTAATTCTTCCCTTCGGGGAAACGAAAAGTCCGGGAGCTGCTCTCGGACTTTTTTATTGTAGTATGTTGCCAAAAAGAAGAAGAAGGCATGTCATTCCCTTGGAATCTATGCCTTCTTCAACTTTTTAATGTAACTTGGTCCTCTTAATCAAGTAACTCGTCAGCACTTGGTTGTAGTCCTTATTAATATCGGCCTCCACATAGTCGATTTGGTACTGGTAGCAATGATGCAGCAAAGCCTCCTTGCGCTCAGTCATAATCTTTTTGTAGGTTTCCTGTACCTCAACGGGATTGAGTTTCAGTACATCGCCCGACTCCAAATCGACAAAACGGTACGGGCGATTCTCAAAGTCTAAGTTTTGTTCTAAGTTGCTGTCGAAAACATGGAACAAAATGACTTCGTGCTTATTATATTTCAAATGCTCCAAAGCCTCAAACATCGGCTTGTAGTCGTCGAGGCTATCAAGCATGTCGGTGAAAATCACCACAAGGCTACGGCGATGCGTCATCTCAGCGATCTGGTGTAGGCACTGCGGTGTTGAGGTGGTCTTGCGGTTGTTCTTGTCGTAAGTGTCAATCAGTTTCTCCAGTTCAGTATAGATTAACTTGTTGTGCACATTGGACGACTTAGCTGGCTCGTGGAAGGCAATCGTTTCGTCAAACAAGTCCAAGCCTACGGCATCGCGCTGACGGCGCATCAGCTCCATCAGCGAGGCGGCGGCATAGATGGAGAAAAAGAGTTTGTTGGGGTGCTCGAAGTCAATCTTCTGCCTAACGGGGAAGCACATGCTCGAGCTTTGGTCGATGACCAGTTGGCAACGCAGGTTGGTCTCCTCCTCGTAGCGCTTCACGAAGAGCTTCTCCGTGCGGCCATAGAGTTTCCAGTCAATATGGCGGATGGGCTCGCCTGTATTATAAAGGCGATGTTCGGCAAACTCAACAGAAAAACCGTGGAAGGGACTCGTGTGTAAACCCGTTATGAATCCCTCCACGATTTGTCGTGCCAAAAACTCCAAGCTGCCGAACTGAGTGAGCCGGTTCCTATCGATTGAAAAGTCCAAGATTGTTGAACTGTTGATTGTTTAATTGTTTAATTGTTGACAATGACTTATGACAATGACTATGACCGCTTCAACTTAGAGTAAAAGCGGTCATAGTCATAGTCACTGGTCATAGTCAGAACAGCTTCTCCAGTTTCTCCACAAATACCTTCTTGGGAGCGGCGCCTACGTTCTTGTCGACGGGCTGTCCACCCTTGAAATAGAGAACGGTAGGAATGTTCATAATGCCATATTTTCCAGCGGTGCCGGGGCATTCCTCAACGTCACATTTCACGGCAATCATCTTGCCTGCATATTCTTCTGAAAGTTCATCGACGATGGGCTCTACCTTTTTGCAAGGGCCACACCAAGTAGCGCCAAAGTCCACCATCACAGGGAGTTCCGATTTTAGGACGACTTCTTCAAAACGGTCGTCAGTCATTTGAATTACTGCCATAGTTTTTAATTCGTTTAGTTTATAAATCTGATTCTACTCATTTTCGGATTGCAAAGATACAAATTTTCTTTTTTATCGCAAGTCAAATTCCACAAAAGGCATTTTTTCAAGCAACGGCAAAACCTCCTGAGCATTAATACTGCCTTTTGCTGGCGTCAGATTGCAGGACTTTTTGCCTAGCGGGTCGAAAAGATGCAGTTTATAATGCTGTTTACCAGGATTATCCTTCAGGACTTTGATAAAATCTTCCATACTCTCCTTATTCATTTCAGCCACATTCAACTTGATGTAAACAGTCTTAGAGGTGGATTCCAAAAGCGAGTCAAGTAAACGTGCCTCCGTAAACCTTACTTCAAGAGTCTGTAGCATCACATTCGGGTCTTGTCCCGCCCTCGGGAAAGGTCGGTCCATAATACCAGAAAGCATAACGAAAGAATTGACTGTCAACAGATTCCTACAATTCAGATAGTTCTCCTTGAACAAGGCAAACTGCAACGCACCACTTTGGTCTTCAATGGTGAAACGACCGTATGGATTGCCATTTTTCGCCGTAAACTCCTCTGCCCTAGTAATCTGTCCGCCAAGGCGCACCGGACGCTTCAGGTTCTTTTCCACATCATTCAATGCATTCTTCAAACCTTCCACATCACAGTTACAAAAATACTTAATCGGGAGATGATAGACCTGCATGGGATGCGAAGAGATATAGAAGCCCAAAGCCTCTTTCTCCATCTCCAATTCCTTCATCTTCGACCAAGGTTCACACTCAGGTAACGGGATATTAAAGGTCTCCTCCGTCCCCTCATCGCTACCGAATCCGAAAAGGTCCATTTGGGCAGAGTTCTTCCGCTCGTTGAACGAGGCCACCATACGCATGGCGCGTTCAGAGAAAGGCACCGAGTCGTTGGGGGCAATGTTGAACAACATGGCACGGTGGAAACCCTTAAAGCTGTCGAAACAACCTGCCATACCCATGCTCTCCAAAGCCCTGACATTAAGCCCTTTATCTGCCACACGCATCACGAAGTCGCCGAAGTCCTTGAACTTGCCGTTGGCTTCACGCTCGGCCACGATGCCCGCCACAGCCGCCTCACCCACGTTCTTGATGCCGCCCATGCCATAACGAATCTCGCCTTTCTCATTGACGGAAAATTCGTACTCCGACTCATTCACATCGGGACCCAACACCTCAATCTTCATGCGTTTGCATTCTTCCGTCATGAAGTTCACCTGCTTGATGTCGCCCAACTCATTGTTAAGCACAGCAGCCATAAACTCTGCTGGATAATGCGCCTTGAGGTAAGCCGTTTGATACGAAACCCAGCTATAGCAAGCCGCGTGCGACTTGTTAAAAGCGTAAGAAGCAAACTTCTTCCACTCTTCCCAAATCTTCTCCAAGCGTTTTTTCACTTCGTCTTCAGGCAAGTTTTCCGTCTTGGTCAGCTTGGCCACACCTTGTTTCATGAACTTGCCATAGAGTTCCTCCATCTTCGCCAACTGCTTCTTACCCATGGCTTTACGCAAGGTATCGGACTCGCCTCTCGTGAAGTCGGCCAACTCACGCGAGAGCAACATGACCTGCTCTTGATAGACGCAGATGCCGTAGGTGTCCTTCAGGTACTTCTCCATGCAATTGAAGTCATACTTGATTTCCTGCCTACCCTGCTTGCGGGCAATAAAGTCCGGGATGTTGTCCATCGGGCCGGGACGGTAAAGAGCATTCATAGCGATGATGTCGCCGATGACAGAAGGCTGCAACTCGCGAAGATACTTCTGCATACCTGGCGATTCAAACTGGAAGGTTCCGATGGTGTTGCCCGCCGAATACAATTTGTAGGTCTCTTCATCGTCAATCGGGATGTGGTCAATATCAATTTCGATGCCGTGCGTCTTCTTGATGTTTTTCAAGGCATCTTTAATCAAGGTCAGCGTTTTTAAGCCCAAGAAGTCCATCTTGATGAGGCCAACCGTTTCAATGACATGACCATCATACTGAGTTACAACGACATCCTCTTTGGTATCTTTATCCCTAACCGTACAAACTGGTGCTACATTGGTCAAGTCATCGGCACCGATAATAACACCACAGGCATGGATGCCGATTTGGCGGTTGGTGTCCTCCAACTCCTCAGCGTAAGTCAGCATGGAAGAGATGTTCTTGTCGTTGCCTTCAACCAACTGTTTCAGTTCGGGGACATATTTGTAGCAGTTTTTCAGGTTGACCTTAGGCATCTTCTTGGGCACCTCACCTTCCACGGCTTTCACCGCCGTCTCGTCAAAGCTACGGTCAGGAATAAAGCTCTTGATTTTGTTGACCTCGGACAGTGGCACTTTTTGCACACGCCCCACATCGGCAATGGCTGATTTGGCCGCCATCGTACCGTAGGTGATGATGTGCGCCACTTTCTCCTTTCCGTATTTCTTTGTAATCCAATCCAATACGCGACCACGACCGTCATCATCGAAGTCCACATCGATATCGGGCAGGGAGATACGATCAGGATTAAGGAAACGCTCAAACAGCAAGTCGTATTTCAGCGGATCCAAGTCGGTAATTTTCAAGCAGTAAGCCACAACAGAGCCAGCCGCAGAACCACGGCCCGGGCCTACAGAAACGCCCAACTCCTCACGCGCTGCACGGATATAGTCGCTCACGATGAGGAAGTAACCAGGGAAACCCATGGTCTTCATCACATGCAACTCAAACTTAATGCGCTCAATTTGGTCTTCGGTGAGATTCTCACCATAACGCTCTTTTGCACCTTCCCAAGTCAGTTTAGCCAAATAATCTGCTTCGAGCTTGATACGATACAGACGGTTATAGCCACCCAGTTTCTTGACCTTCTTCTCGGCTTCCTCCTGCGACAGCACCACATTACCATGCTCATCGCGGGTAAACTCGTTGAACAAGTCTTCCTCGGTGTATTTTTGTCGGTATTCCGCCTCAGTGCCAAAGTCCTCAGGAATGGGGAAAATCGGCATGATGGGGTCGGAGTCGATGCTGTAGGTCTCCACCTTGTCGACAATCTCCTGCGTGTTCTCCAGCACCTCGGGATGGTCGGAGAAGATGCGACCCATCTCTTCGGGCGTCTTCAGCCATTCCTGCTTGGTGTAGTGCATTCGCGTTGGGTCGTCGAGATCCTTGCCCGTGCTGAGGCAGATGAGACGGTCGTGCGCCTCGCCATGCTCCTCTTCCACAAAGTGGACATCGTTGGTGGCAACGACCTTCACGTCATATTTCTTCGCCAAGTCGAAAATGATTTTATTCACCTCCTTTTGGCGTTCGTAAACCTCTGTGTCGCCACCTGGTTTGTCGGTCTTATGCCGCTGGACTTCAAGGTAATAATCATCACCGAAGAGGTTCTTGAACCATTGTATAGACTCCTCTGCACCCTTCATGTCGCCATTCATGATCTTTTGCGGCACCTCGCCCGCAAGGCAGGCGGAGCTGCATATCAGACCTTCGTGGTATTTCTCAAGCAGGCTATGGTCAATACGAGGATTGTAGTAGAATCCCTCCGTGTAGGCGATGGAACTCAGCTTGCAGAGGCTGTGGTAGCCCGTTTTGTTCTTAGCCAATAAGATAAGGTGCCAACCGCGGTCCTGGCGACCATCGCGTTTGTCGATATTAATAGGAGCGCAGTAGGTCTCAATGCCGAAGATCGGCTTGAAGAACTGCTTATTCAACTTTTCGATTTGCTCTTGGGCGGCAATCTTTTCTTCATCTGTAGATTCCGGCTTCCCGATAATGGCCTGTTGCTCCTTGATGGCGTCCTTTACCTTACCGTTTTCCTTGTTCACCGTATCGGCGAAGTCCTTGATACCGAACATATTGCCATGGTCGGTGAGGGCAAGGCTATACATGCCGTTTTTTTTGCATTTGCTCACCAAATCGGGCACCTTTGACATGCCGTCGAGCATGGAATAGTGCGAGTGAACGTGCAGGTGGGTGAAATGTTGGGGAATATAGTTGCCCATTTCGGGCTCCTCCTCCACCTTTTCCTCCTCGTCAAAGTTCGCCTCCACCTTGATGCCCGCAGGCTGAATCACATCAGGATTGGCAGCCTTGAAGTCATCGATGAACTGGGCATCGACATGCAGGTCGGTCTCATCCAACACGCCGCGACGAATCAGTTCGAGGAAGACGCGGGCAGTAGCCTCCACATCGGCACAGGCATTGTGTGCCGAGTCGAAGTCCTCGCCAAACAGCAGGTGATGGAACTCTCCCAGACGCGGCAACTTGAACTTGCCTCCTTTGCCTCCGGGGAACTGGCAGAACTCAGCCGTCTTCTCCGTGCAGGTGTCGATGATTTGCCAGCGGCGCAAAGGATTCTCGCGACCGCAGCGCAGGAACTCGCAGCCCAACACATTGAGGTCGAAGTTGATATTGTGGCCGACCAGGTATTTGGCTTTGGCAGCGGAAATCATGAACAGGTCAAGTACCTCGTTGAGTGGCTTACCATATTTCATGGCATGTTCGGTGGAGATGCCGTGCACCATCTTTGCATCGATGGGGATGACAAAGCCGTCGGGCTGAACGAGATAGTTGTGGTTCTCCACAAAGCGACCTTTCTCGTCATGGATCTGCCAAGCCAGTTGCACCATGCGTGGCCAATTGTCAAAGTCGGTCAGCGGGGCGTTTTCAATTTTGGGAAGACCAGTGGTCTCTGTATCGAAGACTAAAAACATAATCAGTTGAGAATTGATAATTTAGAATTGAAAGTTGGGGCAAGAT